>Ga0209902_100016_pt1:0-70000 | contig 458347 bp, 424 predicted proteins | sample FECB27metaG_FD_188304 | JGI IMG/M metagenome (GOLD analysis project Ga0209902, IMG submission 188304) | Cyanobacterial communities from the Joint Genome Institute, California, USA - FECB-27 (SPAdes) (version 2) | ecosystem: Environmental > Aquatic > Thermal springs > Hot (42-90C) >...
CACTCCAGTGGCGCTCATGATCATGATGCGCCACTGGAGTGGCGCGCTCCATTGATAAGCTCCGTTAGGTCCCGAAGAACGCACCCAGCACCGCCGCCGCCTCGTCGTTCGCCTTGAGTCCCTGCTTCAGGAACCGCGTCAGCGAGAAGAAGCCGTGGATGGTGCCGGGATAGTTCACGTAGGTCGTCTTCACGCCGGCGTCGATCAGGCGGTCGGCATAGGCGCGGCCCTCGTCGCGCAGCGGGTCGTAGCCGGCGGTGAGGACGAAGGCGGGCGGCAGGCCGGTGAAGTCCTTTGCCAGCAGCGGCGAGAGGCGCAGGTCGGCGAGGTCGGTGCCGGCCGGCACATAGGCCTTCCAGAACCAGTCCATCAGGCCCTTGGTGAGGAAGTAACCCTCGGCGCAGGATTTGCGCGAGCCGCTCTCCTTGCTCGAATCGGTGGCGGGATAGATCAGCATCTGGAAGGCGGGGCCATCTTCCTTTGCATCGCGCATCGCCTGGCACACGACGGCGGCCATCGCGCCGCCCGCCGAATCGCCGCCGACCGCGAGGCGCGCGGCGTCGGCGCCGAAGGCCTCGGCATTGTCGCGGATGTGCCGGAAAGCCGCGATGCCGTCGTCGATCGGCGCGGGGAAGGGATGCTCGGGCGACAGGCGATAGTCGATCGAGATCACCTGGCAGCGGCTCTTGTTCGCCAGCCGCCGGCAGGTCGAATCGTGCGTCTCGATGGTGCCGATCACGAAGCCGCCGCCGTGATAGTAGACCAGCGTCGGCAGCGCACCGCCGTTCACGCCCAGCGGTTGATAGCGGCGATAGCGGATGTCGCCACGCGGGCCCGCCATCTCGCCGTCGATCACCTGGGCGACCGGCGGCGGATCGGCCTCGCTGTCCTCCGACATCTTGTCGACCGCGGCGCGGCCGACCGCGTGCGGCAGGGTCTCGAGCTTCGGCCGGCCGGACTTGGCGGCAGCATCCATCAGGTCGAGCAGCATGCGGGCTTCCGCGTCGAGCATTCATCTCCTCCGGTTCGTTGGGCGGACATTGCGCGGGAGGGCGTGAGGCGACAAGAGGTGATCCGGCGGGGATCTTCGCGACGTACAACCGGCATGACATCCACCCTGCCGCGTCGGCTTTCCCCGCTCGCTCTTCTCGCCGTGCTGGTCGGCGCCTGCGCCTCGCCGCCGGAAGCGCCCGTCGCCAACGCCTCGACGCCGGCGCTGGTGCTGGAACAGTTCTTCCCCGGCCGCACCGTCGGCCAGGGCGTCTTCACCAACAGCTGGACCGGCTCGCAGCGCCGCTTCGACGTCGTGATCGAAGGCGCGTGGGACGGCCGGACGCTGACCCTGGTCGAGGATTTCGCCTATGCCGACGGCGAGAAGGACCGCAAGACCTGGAAGCTGGAACGCACCGCGCCCGGCGTCTACACAGGCATGCGCGAGGACGTGGTCGGACAGGCGCGCGCCTGGACCGAGGGCAAGGTGGTGCGGCTGGAATATGCCGTGAGCCTGGGCGGCTGGACGGTCGACTTCTCCGACGTGCTCGCTCTCAACCCCGACGGCTCCCTGATCAACAAGGCCGTCGTCGGCAAGTGGGGCCTCCGCGTCGGGCGCGTCGAGCTCGAGCTGCGCCGCGCGCCGGGGAGTTGATCCAAGTCGTCTTGCCTGCAATGGAGCGCGCCACTCCAGTGGCGCTCAGGCTTCGGCGACGATCACGACAAGAGCGCAACTGGAGTTGCGCGCTCCAATCGTTAACGCTTCGCGCAAACCAGCCCTAAAACTCGACGTCGAGTTCCTCGACTTCCTCGGGCTCGGCCTTGGCTGCCGCGGTCCATTCCATCATGGCTGGGAAGCGAAGCATCAGGTCGCGATAGCCGGCCGAGGCCTCGTCGAGCTTCACATTATATGTCGCGAAGCGGGTGCAGACGGGCGCGTACATCGCGTCGGCCATGGTCGGCGTCGCGCCGAACAGGTAGGGCCCGCCGTATTTCTGCAGGCACTCGCGCCAGATCGTGGCCACGCGCTCGATGTCGGCCTGCGCGCCGCCCCAGACCTTGAAGGTCTCGTGGCGCACTTTCAGGTTCATCGGCAGCGCCGAGCGCAGGTTGGCAAAGCCCGAATGCATCTCGCCGCAGATCGCCCGGCAATGGGCGCGGGCCGCCTGGTCGGGGGGGAGAAGCCCCGCGCCGGGCTTGATCTCGTGCAGATACTCCGCGATGGCGAGCGTGTCCCAGACCTTGACCTGCCCATGTTCGAGGCAGGGCACCAGAAAGGAGGGCGACAGGAGGAGCAGTTCGGCCCGGGTGGCCGGATCGTCCCACGGCGCGATCCGCTCGTCGAAATCGAGACCGGCCATTCGGCACAGGAGGAAGCCGCGGAGCGACCAAGAGGAATAGTTCTTGCTACTGATGGTGAGCGAGGCCTCGGCCATGGACTCCACCCCTCCCGATTGGTGGGACTGTCTGTGTCTTAGGTGCCCTCGAAGATGCAAATTCCGAGCCGGTTCGCCCACATGCTTTATGCGATGTACCAGACCGCCGCCGACATGATGCTCCCGGTCCGTCTGTGGGCGACGGCGGCGGGCCAGTCCCTGTCCGGCGGCGGCAGCGCGAGCCTCGACAGCTGGCGGGCGGCCGGCGCCCTCTGCGAGATGACGACCCGGGCGACGCTGAGCCATCGCCGCCCGTCCTTCGGCATCACCGAGGTACCCTACGGCAACCAGACGGTGGCGGTGCGCGAGGAAGAGGTCTTCGCCACCCCGTTCGGCACCCTGCTGCGCTTCGCCAAGGTGGGCGTGCCGCCGCAGCCCAAGGTCCTGCTGGTCGCGCCTCTTTCGGGGCATTTCGCGACGCTTCTGCGCGATACCGTACGGGTGCTGCTGCCCGACCATGACGTCCACATCACCGACTGGGCCAATGCCCGCGACGTCGGTGTCTGGAACGGCCGCTTCGGTTTCGACGAATATGTCGAGCACCTCATCAAGTTCCTCGAGGTGATGGGCCCCGGCGCGCACGTCATCGCCGTCTGCCAGCCCTGCGTGCAGACGCTGGCGGCGGTGGCGATCATGGCGGAGGACGACAATCCCGCCCAGCCGCGCAGCATGACCCTGATGGCCGGTCCCATCGACACCCGGATCAGCCCGACCAAGGTCAACGAGCTGGCCATGGGCAAGCCGATCAGCTGGTTCGAGCAGAACCTGATCCATCGCGTGCCGATGCGCTATCCGGGCGCCACGCGCCGCGTCTATCCGGGCTTCGTGCAGCTCACCGCCTTCATGAGCATGAACGCCGAGCGCCACATCAAGGCGCAGGTCGACCTCTACAAGCACCTGGCCAAGGGCGAGACCGAGCAGGCCGCGACCATCAAGGCCTTCTATGATGAATATTTCGCCGTGCTCGATATGACGGCAGAGTTTTATCTGGAAACCGTCCAGTGGGTGTTCCAGGAGCACCGGCTGCCCAAGGGTGAACTCGACTGGAAGGGGCGGCGGGTGAACCCCAAGGCGATCCGCCGGACGGCCCTGTTCACCATCGAGGGCGAGCGCGACGATATCTGCGCGCTGGGCCAGACCGTGGCCGCCCACGACCTCTGTTCCAGCCTGCGGCCCTATCGCAAGAAGCACTATATGCAGGCGGGCGTCGGCCATTACGGCGTCTTCAGCGGCCGCCGCTGGGCCGGCCAGATCTACCCCTTGGTCCGGAACACGATTTTGGCCAACGAATAGCGGGTCTTTTCAGGCCCGAAATCCGCAGTACATTGGGGCATGGCCGATTTTCCGAAGAAGACCCTAGCCGACTGGGAAAAGCTCGCAGCGAAGGAACTGCGCGAGCGCCCGCTCGATGACCTCACCTGGATGACGCCCGAGGGCATCGCCGTGAAGCCGATCTACACGGCGGCCGACCTCGAGCAGATCGAGACGGTGGGCTCGCTGCCCGGCTTCCCGCCCTTCACGCGCGGGCCCAAGGCCACGATGTACACGGGCCGTCCCTGGACGGTCCGCCAGTATGCCGGCTTCTCGACGGCGGAAGAGAGCAACAAGTTCTATCGCGCTAATCTCGCGGCCGGCCAGATGGGCCTGTCGGTGGCGTTCGATCTCGCGACCCATCGCGGCTACGATTCCGATCATCCGCGCGTCGTCGGCGACGTCGGCAAGGCGGGCGTCGCGATCGACTCGGTCGAGGACATGAAGATCCTGTTCGACGGCATCCCGCTCGACAAGATGAGCGTGTCGATGACGATGAACGGCGCCGTGCTGCCGGTGCTGGCCGGCTACATCGTCGCCGCCGAGGAGCAGGGCGTGCCGCAGGACAAGCTGGCGGGCACGATCCAGAACGACATCCTCAAGGAGTTCATGGTCCGGAACACCTACATCTATCCGCCCGGACCCTCCATGCGCATCGTGGCCGACATCATCGAGCACACGGCGCTCTACATGCCCAAGTTCAACTCGATCTCGATCTCCGGCTATCACATGCAGGAGGCGGGCTCGACGCTGGTTCAGGAGCTGGCCTTCACTCTCGCGGACGGGCTCGAATATGTCCGCGCCGCCAAGGCCAAGGGGCTCGACATCGACGCCTTCGCGCCACGCCTGTCGTTCTTCTTCTGCATCGGCATGAACTTCTTCATGGAAGCGGCCAAGCTGCGCGCCGCGCGCTTCCTGTGGGCCGAGCTGATCAAGCCGTTCGAGCCGAAGAAGGCCGACTCGCTGTCGCTGCGCACGCACTGCCAGACCTCGGGCGTGTCGCTCACCGAGAAGGACCCGTACAACAACGTGATCCGCACCGCCTACGAGGCGATGGCGGCGGTGCTGGGCGGCACGCAGTCGCTGCACACCAACTCGTTCGACGAGGCGATCGCACTGCCGACGCCGACCTCGGCCCGCATCGCGCGCAACACCCAGCTCATCCTCCAGCACGAGACCGGCGTCACCAAGGTCGTCGATCCGCTGGCCGGCAGCTACTACGTCGAATCGCTGACCGCGAGCCTCGTCGCCGAGGCGCGCAAGCTGATCCAGGAAGTCGAAGCGCTGGGTGGCATGACCAAGGCCGTCGAGGCCGGCATGCCGAAGCTGCGCATCGAGGAGGCCTCGGCGCGCCGCCAGGCCCGCATCGACCGCGGCGAGGAGATCGTTGTCGGCGTGAACAAGTTCCAGCTCAAGGAAGAGTCGGCCATCGACATCCTCGACATCGACAACGACGTCGTGCGCGAGGCCCAGTTGAAGCGTCTGCACACCATCCGCTCGACCCGCGACGAGGCGAAGTGCGTCGCAGCCCTCAAGGCGCTGGGCGAGGCCGCGCGCACCGGCACCGGCAATCTCCTCGGCCTGTCGATCGAGGCCACGCGCGCCCGCGCCACCGTGGGCGAGATCTCGTCGGCGCTGGAAGGCGTCTATGGGCGTTACCAGGCCACCATCCGCTCGATCGCCGGCGTCTATGCCGGCGAGTGGGAGGGCGATGCCGGCCTCGACCGCATCCGCACCGACATCGCCGCCTTCGCCGAGGAGGAGGGCCGCCGGCCGCGTCTCATGGTGGTGAAGATGGGCCAGGACGGACATGATCGCGGCGCCAAGGTGATCGCCACGGCCTTCGCCGACCTGGGCTTCGACGTCGATATCGGCCCGCTGTTCCAGACGCCCGAGGAAGCCGCCCGCGCCGCCATCGAGAACGACGTGCACGTCATCGGTATTTCCAGCCAGGCCGCAGGCCACAAGACGCTGGTGCCTCAACTCATCGAGGAACTGGCCAAGCAGAACGGTTCGGAGGTCATGGTCGTAGTGGGCGGCGTCATTCCCGCCCAGGACTACGACTTCCTGAAGAAGGCGGGCGTCGCGGCCATCTACGGGCCGGGCACCAACATCCCGGCCGCCGCCGCGGAAATCCTGTCGATCCTGCGCCAGCGCGACCAGAAGCGCGCCGCTTGAGCCGACTTAAGGATCCCTCGCTACGCTCGGGATGACACCATTTCTCGGGAAGGCGCCGTGCGCCGATGCAGAAAACGGTGTCATCCCGAGCGTAGCGAGGGATCCTTCGTTTCTTCGTTCTACTTCCGCATCGCCTGACTCTCCTGCGGCGTAAGCGGACGTTCGCGGAAGGACAGGATGCGGCCGCGGATCGTGCCGAAGCCGGTCTGGGCTTCGAGCTTGGCGGGATAGCGCATCTGGCTCTGGTCCATGCGCGCGAGCCATATGCGCATCGGACGCTCGCGCTCGGTCTCGGCTTCCTTGGGGGCGCTCTCGAATTCGCCGGCGACGCGCCGGGTGAAGATTTCGCAGACGAGGAGGTCACCCTGCGCGCCGGGAACGCCGGCCGACGCGGCGGGCTCGGTGCCGATCTTCTTGATGATGATGTCGATGCGACGCTTGCCGTCGTTGCTTTGCACCGTGCGGTCGCAGGCGGCGTCGCCGGCCAGGCCGACGCTGAGCGCCGCCGACATCGGGTCGAGCGAGCCGCGGCGCTGCTCATCGGTGATGGCGTTCTGCGGCGAGGGCTTGTAGGCGGGGGTGTGAGTCTCCTGGATCGTGCCGCCAGCGTACTGCGCCACCCAGGTGCGGGGCTTGTCGCCGACGATGATCGACAGGGATCCGGCTGAAGGCCGTGCGCCCTGTGTCGAGAAGCCGCCCCAGGCGCGGTTGCGGCCTTCATAGTTCATGGTGACGGCCCGCAGGATTCCTTCCTTGAAGGTCCGGCTTTCGACGTCATAGGTCGAGCCGTTGAACTTCGCGGTCACGTCGATGCGGAACCCCGACAGGCCGGCGAAGGTGATCTCGTAGGCGATGTCGACCTGGCGCGCTTCCTGGGCCGTCGCCACGGCAGGAGCCGCCACGCTCAAGGCGAATGCCGTCAAGGCCTTGCGAAATCTCATGCGAGTCCCTTTCTCGGAGGGGCTTACTTCGGCCTGCGGGGCACGATAGAAGGCCGACGCTCCCTTCGCCACCCAACATGGTGGTCCAATAAGGCATTTTTCGTTCATGTCGAAAACCGTCACGGACGGCGCTCCCCCAAGGGAAAACCCGCAAACCTGGGGAGTCATCGCGATCCTGGGCCGCCATTTGTGGCCAAAGGGTGAATCGGGCCTGCGGGTACGGGTGATCGTGGCCCTGGTCCTGCTGGTGGTCGCCAAGGTCACCAATGTCTACGTCCCGCTTCTCTACAAGGACGCCGTTGATGCGCTGGGAACGCCCGCCGCGCAGGCAGTCGCGGTGCCGATCGCCCTGATCGTCGCCTACGGCGCCGCCCGCGTGCTGGCTCAGGCCTTCGGCGAAATTCGCGACGCCATTTTCGCGCCGGTGGCCCAGCGGGCGATCCGCAACCTGGCGCTCGAAGTGTTCAGGCATCTCCATGCGCTGTCGCTGCGGTTCCATCTCGAGCGGCAGACGGGCGGCATCAGTCGCGTCATCGAGCGCGGCACGCAGGGCATGGACTTCCTGATCCGCTTCACGACCTTCAACATCCTGCCGACTCTGTTCGAGATCATCCTGGTCGGCGGCATCCTGTGGAGCCTCTACGACTGGCGCTTCTCGGTCGTGACGCTGGTCGTGGTCGGCGTCTACATCGTCTTCTCGATCGTCTTCTCGGAATGGCGCATCAAGTTCGTGCGCTCCATGAACGAGGCCGACACCGATGCGAATGCCAAGGCGATCGACAGCCTGCTGAACTTCGAGACGGTGAAGTATTTCGGTAACGAGCCGCACGAGGCCAGGCGTTACGACGTCGGCCGCCGGCGCTACGAGACGGCGGCCATCCGCTCCAGTCGCACCCTCTCGGTGCTCAACATCGGACAGGGGGCGATCATCTCGGTCGGCCTTGTCGCCGTCATGACAATGGCGGGTCAGGGCGTGGTTGCCGGCACGATGACGATCGGCGACTTCGTCGCGGTCAACGCCTTCCTGATCCAGCTCTACATGCCGCTCAACATGCTGGGCTTCGCCTATCGCGAGATCCGCAATGCGCTGGTCAACATGGAGAAAATGTTCGGCCTGCTCCAGGTGCAGGCCGAGATCGCCGACAAGCCCGGCGCACCGCCCCTCGCCGTCAGCGGCGGCGAGATCGTGTTCGACCATGTCGACTTCCACTACGAGAAGGCGCGGCCGATTCTGCACGACGTCAGTTTCAGGGTAGCGCCGGGCGAGACAGTCGCCATCGTGGGCTCGAGCGGCGCCGGCAAGTCCACGATCTCCCGCATCCTCTTCCGCTTCTACGACGTGGCCTCGGGCCATGTCCGCATCGACGGGCAGGACATCCGCGACGTCCAGCAGGCGAGCCTGCGCGCGTCGATCGGCGTCGTGCCCCAGGACACGGTGCTGTTCAACGACACGATCTACTACAACATCGCCTACGGCCGGCCGGGCGCCAGCCGCGAGGAAGTCGAGGAGGCCGCGCGCCTGGCGCGCATCCACGACTTCATCATGGCGCTGCCGCAGGGCTACGACAGCACCGTGGGCGAGCGCGGGCTCAAGCTCTCGGGTGGCGAGAAGCAGCGCGTGGCCATCGCACGCACCATCCTGAAGAACCCGCGCATCCTGCTGTTCGACGAGGCCACCAGCGCACTCGACACCCGCACCGAGCAGGAGATCCAGCGCTCGCTGGAAGAAGTGAGCCGCGGCCGCACGACGGTGATCATCGCGCACCGTCTGTCGACCATCATCAATGCCGACGAGATCGTCGTCCTCGACCGCGGCCGCGTCGCCGAGCGCGGCCGCCACGGCGAACTGCTGGCCGGCAACGGGCTCTATGCCGACATGTGGCGGCGCCAGCAGGAGGCCGCGGCCGAGGCCGAGCGTCACGTCGAGGAGCCGCCGTCCTTCCGCGGCGAGGGGCATCTGCGTGTCGGCGACTAGGCCAGCGGGCACCGGCCCCTGGCGCTCCCTCGTTCCCGTCTTCATCGCCTGCGCCGCGATCGGCCTGCAGTCGGGCGCGGCGATGCCGCTCGTGCCGCTCTCTCTGGAGCGACAGGGCGAAGACAAGCTCACCATCGGCATCGTCTCCGCGGCCTGGGCGATCGGCATGCTCTCGACCGGGCCGTACATTCCGCGGCTGGCCGCCCGCTTCGGCGCCGTGCCGCTCATCCTGGCCGCCGTCCTGGCCGGCTCCCTGTGCACGGTAGGCTATACGCTGACTGCGGGTCCGCTCGCCTGGTTCGCGCTCACCTTCCTGCACGGCGCGGTCGGCGGCGTACCGTGGGTGGTGAGCGAGATCTGGATGAATCTCGTCGTCGAGGAGAAGCGGCGCGGCCGGGTCATGGCGATCTATGCCGCGATGTTCGCGGGCGGCATGGCACTGGGGCCCTTCGTGCTGCAGGTCGTCGGCGTCTACGGGCCGGCACCTTTCCTGACGTGCGCCGGGCTCGCCCTGCTGGTCGCATTGCCGCTGCTGCCCTACCGGTACCGGGCGCCGGCGATCCGGCATCACGCCGATGGCGGCTATGGGAGGATCTTCCTGGCGGCTCCGCTCGCCATGCTCGCCGCCTTCGCGGGGGGCCTGGGCGAGCAGGTCGCCTTCAGCTTCCTGCCGGTCTATGCGGTCAGCTCGGGGGTTGCGCCGGAGACCGGCGCGCTGTGGCTTTCGGCCTTCGTCGTCGGCAACGTGGCCCTGCAGTGGCCGATCGGCTGGCTGGCCGACCATTGGGATCGGCGTGCCGTGCTGGCGAGCTGCGCGCTCATCAGCGCCGCGCTGGTGATCGGGCTCACCTTCGTACCGGCGCAGTCGTTCGCGATCGTCGGCGTGATCATGCTGTGGGGCGGCATCTCGTTCGCGATCTACCCGGTGGGTCTGGCTCTGCTGGGGCAGCGCTTCAACGGCGGCGACATTGCCCGCGCGAATACGGCCTTCAGCCTGATCTACGTCATGGGTGGGCTGGTCGGCCGGCCGCTCACCGGCGCGGCGATGGATGCCTTTGGCGAGGCCGGCCTCGGCTGGACGCTGGGCTTCTTCTATGTGGTTGCGACGGCGGGGGCGTTGCTGGCAATGCGCCGCCGCGGCTGATAAGTCTCGCCGCCGATGAGTGCGTCCGTTGTGACATCCGACGAAGCGGATCCGCTTCTTGCGCCCCTGCTGAAGGGCGACCGGCGCGCGCTCGCGCAAGCCATAACCCTGATCGAATCGACGCGTGCCGACCATCGCGTGCGGGCCGATGCGCTGCTGGCCCGGGTGCTGCCGCATACCGGCAAGTCAGTGCGCCTCGGCATCACCGGCGTCCCGGGCGTCGGCAAATCGACCCTGATCGAGCGCTTCGGCCTCTCGTTGCTGGAACGCGGCCGGTCGCTGGCCGTGCTGGCGATCGATCCCTCGTCGAAGCGCGGCGGCGGGTCGATCCTGGGCGACAAGACGCGCATGGAGGAACTGTCACGCCGCCGCGAGGCCTTCATCAGGCCCTCGCCGGCCGGGATCACACTCGGCGGTGTCGCCCGGCGCACCCGTGAGACCATGCTGCTGGTGGAAGCGGCGGGCTTCGACACGGTGATCGTCGAGACGGTGGGCGTGGGCCAGTCCGAGACGGCGGTTTCCGACATGGTCGACATGTTCATCGTGCTGCTGCTGCCGGCGGGCGGCGACGACCTGCAGGGCATCAAGCGGGGCGTGATCGAGCTGGCCGACCTGATCGTGGTCAACAAGGCCGACGGAGACCTCAAGGCGACGGCAAAGCGGTCCGCCGCGGACTATCAGCACGCGCTGCGCATGCTGCGCTCGCCGACCCCGGGTTGGACGCCCGAGGTGACGACGGCCTCGGCTCAGGTGGGCGAGGGCGTCACCGAGATCTGGGACGTGGTCGAGCGCTTCAACCAGGCGGTGGGCGAGAAGGGCATCCAGCGACGCCGCGCCGAACAGGCCCGCGCCTGGATGTGGAACGAGGTCGGCGAGACCCTGCTGGCCGAGCTGAAGAAGCACCCCGAGGTGCGCCGGCTGGTCGGCGGTCTGGAGCGCGAAGTCGAGGCCGGCCGGACGACCCCGGCTGCCGCGGCCCGAACCATGCTACAAGCCTTCCATGGCCGCTAAATCCTTCCTGAGGCGCGCGCGTCGTGCCGCCGAGGTCCAGAAGGAGCCCTTCTGGAAACGCAAGACCCTGGCGCAGATGACCAAGCAGGAATGGGAATCCCTCTGCGACGGCTGCGGCATGTGCTGCGTCAACAAGCTGGAATACGAGGGGACGGGCGAGCTGGCCCAGACCGACACCTGTTGCCGGCTGCTGGACCCCAAGACCGCGCTCTGCCGGGACTACAAGAACCGCAAGAAGATCGTGCCGGATTGCATTCAGCTCACCCCAGCGGTGGTGGCCAAAATGGACTGGCTCCCAAGGACTTGTGGGTACCGCCTGGTCCACCTCAAGCAGGATCTCTATTGGTGGCATCCCCTGATCTCGGGCGATCCAAACACCGTGCACGAGGCGGGAATCTCGGCCCGGGGGCGGGTCATCCCCGAGGATCAGGTCGAGGATATCAGCGAGCGAGTCGTGGATTGGTTTGCTTGACGGGCACCCGTCAGGCCCGTAAAAAGCCGGCCTTCCCGCCCTCCGGCGGGATCGTTTTTTAGCGGATATTTTCATGCCCCGTCGTTGCGCCCTCTCGGGCAAGTCCGTCCAGTACGGCAACAATGTGAGCCACGCGAACAACAAGACGAAGCGCCGGTTCATGTCGAACCTGCAGGTCGCTTCGGTCCTGTCCGACGCGCTGGGCCATGCGGTCCGCCTGCGCCTGACCCCGCGCGGCATCAAGACCATCGAGCACAATGGCGGCATCGACGCCTATCTGCTCGACACGAACGACAGCAAGCTCTCGCCCGAGATGAAGGTGCTGAAGCGCCGCGTCGTGTCGGCCAAGGGCAAGAAGGACGCGAAGGCGGCTGCTTAGGGCTGAGCGAAGCTCAGCCCCATGAGCGACAGGACATTGCTTGCAATGTCCGAGAGCGTCGAAGAACGAACGGCCCCCTCATGACCCCTCCGTCGGCGTAAGACGCCGACACCTCCCCATTTGAATGGGGAGGAGAGCGTTACGGTGCTACTTCAAACAGCATCAGAATATTGCGCTGAAGCGGATTGAAATTGTCGTCCGACATCAGCCAGAGCAGCGTCTCGCCTTTGGCGCCACGTGTCGCTGCCAACCCTTCCAGATTGTCGACCGCATAAGGCGACGAGAGATGCGCCATCTCCTCCGGCCGTACCGTCGCGCCGGGCGTTAGCTGGGCGGCGTCGAACCGCATCACGCGCACGCGCACGCCCCGCACCATGTCGAAGGCGCGCTCCAGCGTGGCGTATGATCCGTCCGGCAGCACCGCCACCGCGGTCGGCTTGTAGTCGGGAACCGTCGCGTAGCTGAACGCGCTCCAGGCGTAGCGGCCGGCAGTCTCGGGCTTGCCGATCCAGCCGACCACCGTGCCGGCCTGACGGCTGTATTCCTCGCTGATGGCGATGACGGTGCCATCCGCCAGGGCGGCCAACGCCTCGATGCCGCCGTTTCCAGGCTGGCGGCCGATATCGGCAGGCCCCTCGACCGGCAGAGGCGTCGCGGTGAGTGTGGAGTAGCGCCATAGCCGATGGCGTCGCTCGAAGGCCACCAGCCACGATCCATCGGGCAGGCGTGCCATCGCCTCGGCATCGGCCTCGGGCTTGCTGTCGATCGGCTTGCCGTCGAGGCCGCGTAGCTGGCCCATGCGGGCATCTGCCAGCCCCACGAGCATGCCCTTTTCGTCGAAGCGCGGCGTGGCCACCAGCCAGGCGCCCTCGTCGGAAATCGACGTCAGCGTACGGTTGTCCGGCGTGACGTGCAGATCGGAAAGCCCGCCGAAACTGCGCGAGTTCGCGCGCATCTCCAGGCCGCCGCGCCAGACCAGCCGGCCGACGCGCGTTGCCTTCGGCTCATCGATCTTGAGCGTGAGCGCCGAGCTGTCGATGGTGACGGGCTGTTCCTGCGCGCCGGCCGGCGGCGGCGAAACGCCGGAGCAGGCCGCGACGAGCAGGCAGAGCGAGAGAAGGAAACGGTTCGCCACCGGAGAAAAGCGCGCGACTAGGCGGCGCGCTTGCCGGACTTCGAGCCGACCTTGCCGGCGCCCTTGCGTGCGCCCTTGGCCGTACGGGCATCCTTCTTGTCGTCGTCGTCGAACAGCGAGGCGAGCTGTTCCATCATCGTGCCGCCCAGCTGGTCGGCGTCGACGATGGTGACGGCGCGGCGATAGTAGCGCGTGACGTCGTGGCCGATGCCGATGGCGACCAGCTCGACCGGCGAGCGCGTCTCGATCCAGTCGATGACGTCGCGCAGGTGCCGCTCGAGGTAGTTGCCGGGATTGACCGACAGCGTGCTGTCGTCGACCGGCGCGCCGTCGGAGATCACCATCATGATCTTGCGCTCTTCGGGGCGCGGCAGCAGGCGGCTGTGCGCCCACAGGAGCGCCTCGCCGTCGATGTTCTCCTTGAGGATGCCCTCGCGCAGCATGAGGCCGAGGTTTTTGCGGGCGCGGCGCCACGGTGCATCGGCCGGCTTGTAGACGATGTGGCGCAGGTCGTTCAGGCGGCCGGGATTTCCCGGCTTGCCGGCGGCGAGCCACTGCTCGCGGCTCTGGCCGCCCTTCCAGGCGCGTGTCGTGAAGCCCAGGATCTCGACCTTCACGCCGCAGCGCTCGAGAGTGCGGGCGAGGATGTCGGCGCTCATCGCCGCCACCGTGATGGGCCGGCCGCGCATCGAGCCCGAATTGTCGATCAGCAGCGACACGACGGTGTCGCGGAAGTTGGTGTCGCGCTCGGTCTTGAACGACAACGCGTGCATCGGGTTGGTGACGACGCGCGTGAGGCGCGCGGCATCGAGGATGCCCTCGTCGAGATCGAACTCCCAGGCGCGATTCTGCTGCGCCATCAGGCGGCGCTGCAGGCGATTGGCGAGCTTGCCGATCACGCCCTGGAGGTGGGCGAGTTGCTGGTCGAGGTGGTTGCGCAGGCGTCCGAGTTCCTCGGCATCGCACAGCGCATCGGCCTCGACGATCTCGTCGAACTTATTGGAATAGGCGTGATACTGCTGGCCGGCCGGCTCGTTGGACAGGGCGCCCGGCGGCAGCCACGGCCGCTCGGCGCGGCCCGGCTCCTCTTCGTCGCCCGAGCCCATCTGCATCTCGGTCTGGGCCTGGTCGGCAGCGGTCTCCGACGCGTCTTCCTGCTCGGAAGCGTCCTCGGTTTCCTCGCCTTGGGCGCCGTAGCCCTGGGTCTCGCTGGAATCGCTCTGGTCGTCGCCCGTCTCGTTCGACTGACCGTCGGCGTTCTCCTGGTCCTGCGAATCCTCGTTGTCGTCGTCCTGCAGGTCGGCCGATTCGTCGCCGAGCTTGAGGTCGCGAATGAGCTGGCGGGCGGCGCGGGCGAAGGCTTCCTGGTTGGTCAGCGCATCGCGCAGCTTCTGGAAGTCGCGGCCGGCCGCGCTCTCGATGTCGGAGCGCCACAGGTCGACCATCGCCTTGGCCGAGTCCGGCGGGGCGGCACCCAGGAGCTGTTCGCGTGCGATCAGGCCGACCACGTCGGCGATCGGCGCGTCTTCCTTGGTCTTGATGCGGGCATGGCCGCGCTGGTCGGAGCGCTGCCGCCACAAGGCGGAGAGATTGTCGGCGACGCCCACCATCTTGCGGGCACCCAGCGCCTCGACGCGGACCTGTTCCACTGCCTCGAAGATCGCGCGCGCCGCCTCGCCGCGCGGGACCCGGCGCAGGTGGGTCTTGCGGTCGTGGTGGCGCAGCTTCAGCGCCATCGAGTCGGCTTCGCCGCGGACGCGGCTCACATCCTCGACCGGCAGATCGCGCGCGGGCACGGTGATGCGGGCTTCCTGGCCCAGCAGCGAACCGCCGTCGGGTACGAAGGCGACGTTCACTTCCTTGCGCGACACCGCCCGCATCGTGGTGGCGGTGACGCGACGAAACTCCTCGAGGGGAGTGGAGTCCTTGGCCATGAGGCCCTCGCTGCTTACTGCTTAGTGCGTCTTGCCGCCCTTGCCGCTGGACGCCGGCAATTCCTTGCCGAAGCAGCGCTGATAGTATTCGGCGAGCGTGCTGCGCTCGACCTCGTCGCACTTGTTCAGGAAGGTGAGACGGAAGGCAAAGCCCACGTCGCCCCCGAAGATGCGCGCATTCTCGGCCCAGGTGATCACCGTACGCGGTGACATGACGGTCGAGATGTCGCCGGCGATGAAGCCTGCGCGGGTAAGATCAGCCAGAGCCACCATGGCGGCGATGGTCTTGCGGCCCTCGTCGCTGTTGTAGTGCGGCGTCTTGGCGGCGACGATGTTCACTTCCTGCTCGTGCGGCAGGTAGTTCAGCGTCGTCACGATCGACCAGCGGTCCATCTGGCCCTGGTTGATCTGCTGCGTGCCGTGATAGAGGCCCGTCGTGTCGCCGAGGCCGACCGTGTTGGCGGTCGAGAACAAGCGGAACGCCGGGTGCGGATGGATGACCTTGTTCTGGTCGAGCAGGGTCAGCTTGCCGTCGACCTCGAGCACGCGCTGGATCACGAACATCACGTCGGCGCGGCCGGCGTCGTATTCGTCGAACACCAGGGCCGTCGGGTTCTGCAGCGCCCACGGCAGGATGCCTTCGCGGAATTCGGTGACCTGCTTGCCGTCGCGCAGCACGATCGCATCCTTGCCGATCAGGTCGATACGCGAGATGTGGCTGTCGAGGTTGACGCGCAGGCAGGGCCAGTTGAGGCGGGCCGCGACCTGCTCGATGTGGGTCGACTTGCCGGTGCCGTGATAGCCCTGGACCATGACGCGCCGGTTGTGGGCGAAGCCGGCGAGGATCGCCATCGTCGTGTCGCCATCGAACAGGTAGGCGTCGTCGACCTCGGGCACGTGCTCGGTCGGGGCACTGAAAGCCGGGACTTCCATGTCGCTGTCGATGCCGAAAACCTGGCGCGCAGAAACCTTGATATCCGGCATGCCCGAAACATTCTGGCGGGCCGCGGTCGTCGTAGAGGCCATCACACGAATTCCTACAAAACAATGCCCGCCAATTGCGGGCGGAACGATAGTCGCAGGCAGGATTGTATGCTGCAAGCGGCCAAATGCACGGACAGCCCCAAGCCGGGCTAATCAGTCGGCCGGAAGGTTCTCGGAGGCCCGCAGAGTGGAATAGGCGGCGTTGATTTCCTTCAGCTTTTCCTCGGCTTCCCGCGCCCCGCCATTGGCGTCGGGATGGTGCAGTTTCACCAGCTCCTTGTAGCGGGATTTCACAACTTTCCGGGTCAGCGGCCAGGAAAGTTCGAGGACGTCGAGCGCATTGCGCTCGGCCGGGGTCAGCTGCTCGCTGCCGTCATACTTCGGTGGCGGCTTTTCGCCGAGGCCGGCATCGTCGGCGAGGCCCAGCGGGTCCTTGATATGGGCGTAGGGATTGCCGTTGCGGCGGGCACCCAGCGGCCAGACGGGACGGCGCCACGTCGTGTCGGCGCGGATGTGGGCCTCGATCTGGTCGGAGTCGAGGCCGGCGAAGTAATCCCACTTCTTGTTGTAGTCGCGAACGTGCTCTAGGCAGAACCAGCGATATTCGTCGAGCTTGTCGCGGGCGCGAGGCGCACGATATTCACCCTGCAGGCGGCAGCCCGGGGCCTCGCAGACGCGCTGGTGCGGCTTCGCACCGTCCATTGCCGCCAGTGGGTTCGCTCGTCGTCGGGCCATCGGGCTAATATGTGTTCACGAATGTGACCCGGCAAGTGAGGCCGGCAGAAGAGGGTGGCAGTCATGGGCAAGGTGGCGACGACGATCGATGACAAGCTCCGCGCGACCTTTGCGCCGGTGCGCCTTGCCATCGAAGACGAGTCCTCCAAGCATCACGGCCATGCGGGTTGGCGCGAAGGCGGCGAGACGCATTTCCGGGTCGAGATCGTCTCGGATGCCTTCGAAGGCAAGACCCGGGTCGCGCGCCAGCGCCTCGTCTATGCCGCCCTCAAGGAAGAACTCGACGCCGGCCTGCACGCGCTGGCGATGGAAACGCTGACGCCAGCGGAAGACGGAAAGCGCTAGCCTTCCATCTCCACGTCCTTGCCCTCGACGGCAGCCCGGACGGCTTCGGCGTCGGGGCCGGTGTAGAAGTGCGGGACCCATCGCCTGGTGACTTCGCTGTCCGATGCCCAGGTGTGGCAGGTGTCGAGCATGTAAGGCTTGCGGCGCGGCTTCGGCGCGGCGTTCGGATCCTTGGGCGGCAAGGTTCCCGTATTCTCGCGATGCTCCCGGTTGAGGTCGCGGGCCTTCTTCGACGACACGGTCTGGAAGGCGGTGGTCGCCACGGGCCCCAGCAGTTCGACGATGTGCGTGCAGCCATGCACGCCGCCCAGCCGCTCGCGCACCGCGCGGTGGAAGCCGCCGCCGATGCGCAGGCCGATCAGTTTGCGAAACGCCGGCGCGATGTCGCCGCACATGCTGTACGGCGACTTGTCGGTCACCGCCTCGGCATCGACAATCGTGAAGGTGTGGTCGATCGTCAGCCGGATCGACATGTCATGCACGAAATCGCCTGGCTTCAGCGGCCCGCGCCATTCGTTGGCATGCTCGTAGGTCTTTTCGTCGGTGATGCGGCCTTCGATGTCCCACAGCCCGTCGTCGCGGAAGAAGCCCTGGCAGACGACGCGGCGAGTGTGAAGGTGCTGTCGCCCGATCGGTGGCGAAAGCGGCATGGTGGTTCCCCGTAATGTCAGGTGGAGGTCAGTTGCCCGCCTGTATGGCTGCGGGCGGCACGATCCGCAACTCGGCGATGCGCGTGCCCTCGCGCTTCAAAATCTCGAAGCGGAAGCCGTAAAATGCATAAACTTGGCCCACTTCCGGGATGCGGCGTGCCTCGTGCAGCACCAGTCCGGCGATGGTCGTGGCGACGCCCTCGGGCAGGCCCCAGCCGAATTCGCGGTTGAGGTCGCGGATCGGCACGTCCCCCTGGCAGACCATGCTGCCGTCGTCGCGCCGCGCGACGCCGCGGCGGATGGCGTCGTGCTCGTCCTCGATGTCGCCGACGATCTCCTCGATGATGTCCTCGAGCGTCACGATGCCGCGCAGCGCGCCGTACTCGTCGACCACGATCGCGAAATGCTCATGGCGGGCACGGAACGCCTCGAGCTGATCGAACAGGACCGTCGATTCGGGAATGAACCAGGGAGCGGTCATGATCGCATCGATCTTCACCGCGGCGGGATCGCCGGCGGCCTTCACGGCGCGGAACAGGTCCTTGGCGTGGACGACGCCCACCACGTTGTCGGCCTCCCCGCGATAGAGCGGGATGCGCGTGTAGGGCGCCGCCAGCATCTGCGTCACGATGGAATCGGTCGGCTGGTCGGCATCGATCAGCACCACGTTGCCGCGATGGGTCATCACGTCGCCCACCGTACGGTCGCCGAGATCGAGCACCGAGCGCAGCATCGCCTTTTCGGCCGGCGCACTGTCGCCGGTCTGGCCCTCGCCGTGCAGCTCGATGGCGCCGCGCAACGCATCGCTCTGTTCCTCGGCGTCGGGCGTGCGGTCGGTGCGCACGTTCATCAGCTTGAGGAAGAAGCGCGAAATCCAGGCGACGCCGCGCGCCAGCGGCCCCAGGATGGTCAGCGTGACCATGATCGAGGGCGCCAGCGCGAGCGCCACGCGGTCGGCGCGCAGCAGGGCCCAGGTCTTGGGCATCACCTCGGCGAAGATCACGATCAGGACGCCGATCGCAAGCGTCGCGTAGACGACGCCTGCGGCCCCGAACAGCGCCGTCAGCACCGCGGTCGAGAGCGAGGCGGAGAAGATGTTGACGACGTTGTTGCCCAGCAGCACGGCGCTTACCGCCTCGTCCTTGCGGTCGAGCAGGGCGTTGACGATCACCGCCCGGGGATGCCCCTGCTGCGCCAGCCGGTGCATGCGCGGGCGCGACGCGCCGGTGATCGCGGTTTCGGCGGCCGACAGGTACGCGGCCAGCAGAAGGCAGACGAAGACGAGCGGAACCGCGATGGAAAGCGGGATGTCGAAATGCAGTTCGGCGTCCATGCCGCTCCTAAGCCGCGATGGCGTCGTCGAGCAGGCCGCGCAGGCCCGCCTCGTCGACGTCGCGGGTGACGAAGGATTTGCCGATGCCGCGCGCCAGCACGAAGGTGAGCTTGCCGCCCTCGGCCTTCTTGTCGCCGCGCATGTGCTCGATCAGCTTCGCGGCGTCCCAGGTGCGGCTGTTGTCGCCGCCGATCGTGCGCAGGCGCACCGGCAGGCCGACGCCGCCGAGATGGCGCCGCACGCGCTCGGCGTCGGCCTGCGGGCAGAGCCCGAGCCGCGCCGACAGGTCGAAGGCCATCGCCATGCCCGCGCCGACGGCCTCGCCATGCAGCAGGGCTCCACCGAAGCCGGTCTCGGCCTCCAAGGCGTGGCCGAACGTGTGGCCGAGATTGAGGAGGGCGCGCAGGTCCGTGGTCTCGCGCTCGTCGGCCGCCACGATGCGCGCCTTCGACAGGCAGCTTTGTTCGATGGCGTAGGTGCGCGCCGCGGCGTCGCCCGCCAGCACCTTCCCGCCATTGGCCTCGCACCAGGCGAAGAACGCCGGGTCGTCGATCAGCCCGTACTTTGCCACCTCGGCATAGCCCGCCAGCAGCTCGCGGCGCGGCAGCGTGTCGAGCACCGTCGTATCGGCGAGCACGAGGCGCGGCTGGTAGAAGGCGCCAACCAGGTTCTTGCCATGACGCGTGTTGATGCCGGTCTTGCCGCCGACCGAGGAATCGACCTGTGCCAGCAGAGTCGTCGGCACCTGGATGAAATCGACGCCGCGCAGCAGCACCGCCGCGGCAAAACCCGTGAGGTCGCCGACCACGCCGCCGCCCAGCGCCACCAGCGTCGTCTTGCGGTCGGGCCGGCGGTCGAGCAGCTCGTTCATCAGCCGGCCGAAGCTCGCGAAATCCTTGCTGCTCTCGCCGGCCGCAACGGTCACCGTCTCGGTCTTCACGCCCGCCCTCTCGAACGAGGCGGCGAGGCGTGCGCCGTAGAGCGGCTCCACCGTGTCGTCGCTCACGATCGTGACTCGCGGCGCGGCCAGCAGCGGACGCGACAGCTCGCCCGCGCGGTCGATCAGGCCGGGGCCGATGGCGATGTCGTAGGCGCGGCCGGCCAGGTCGACGCGGATGGTGCGGGGCGAACTCATGCCGTCTGTCCTGCTGTCTGGGTTTGCAGATGCGCGCGGATGGCGTCGATCACCTGTTCCGTCGTGCGCTCCGCGGGCTGGGCGGTCGAATCGACCACGATGTCGGCCTCGGCGTAGGTCGGGTAGCGCTGCTGCATGAGTCGCGCGAGAGTTTCCTTCGGATCGCCCTGGCGCAGCAGCGGACGGTGCGTGCGCTTCTTCACCCGGTCGAACAGCACGTCGAGTTCGGCGCGCAACCAGACCGTGAGCGCCCGGGTCTTCATCAGGCTCCGGGTCTCGGGGTCCATGTAGGCGCCGCCGCCGGTCGACAGGACGCGCGGCGACTCCTCCAGCAGCCGGGAGATCACCCGCCGTTCTCCGGCGCGGAACTCCTGCTCGCCGAAGCGTTCGAAGAATTCGGCGATGGTGCAGCCCGCCGCGCGCTCGATCTCGTCGTCTGCGTCGACGAACGGGAGGCCGAGTCTTGCCGCCAGCCGTTTGCCGATGGCGCTCTTGCCCGCGCCCATCAGACCCACGAGGGCTACGGTGCGCGGCAAGGACAGGGGAGAAGAGACGTCCATGTCGGGCTGCCCCAGTCATGTCGCCCATTATGCCCCCGGTTTCAAGCGATTGGCTGCGGCACCCTGGCCGGCGACGTCTAGGCAATTGCCGCTCCGGGGGAGGGCAGGTAGGTTGGCCGTGCCGTGCCCCTGTTCCGTTCCAGAAACCGCTTCAACGTGCCCAATCTGCGCCTCGGGCCCATCATTGCTGTCGCCGTGGCGACCCTCCTCATCGCCGGAGTGGTGGTGCTTGCGGTGGTGGAGCCGCGCCCGCCGCTCAAGCACTTCGAAGTCCCGGTTCCGAATGAACGCCTTGCGCGGTAGCTGCGGCTTCCTGGCCGCCGTGCCGAGACGGGCTCTTGAGCGTCCGGCGCAATCGGCGAGACCTGCACCGGGAGGCCTTTCTCGGTGGACATCGCGATCGCCCACGGCCTGTGAAGCGTAAGCCCGCCTTCGGCCATGCGCGCGAGGTGCTGGCCTTTCTCGAGATGCTGCAGGCCGAACGCGGCGCCTCGAAGAACACGCTGATCGCCTACGGCGCCGATCTGGCGGACCTCCAGTCGTTCCTCACGCGTCGCAAGCAGGGCCCGCTGACGGCCGACGCGACTGCGTTGCGCGCCTACCTGAAGTCGCTCGACTATGTCGGCATGACGCCGCGCACGGTGGCGCGACGCCTCTCGGTGATGCGCCAGCTCTTCCGTTTCCTGCTGGCCGAGCGCCTGCGCGAGGACGATCCGGCGAGCACGCTCGACTCGCCGCGTCTCGGCCGGCCGCTGCCCAAGGTCCTGTCGCGGGAGGAAGTCGATCGGCTGATCGACGCGACGCGGGCCCGGGATGCGGTCGACGGCGGGCGCATGGCGACCCTGCTCGAAATCCTCTACGCGGCGGGCCTGCGCGTGTCGGAGCTGGTGAGCCTTCCTCTGTCCGCCGTCGAACGCGATCCCTCGATGCTGCTGGTGCGCGGCAAGGGCGACAAGGAGCGGCTGGTGCCGCTGTCGGACCCGGCGCGCCTGGCAATCATTGCCTGGCTGCACATGCGGCGCGGCCAGCTCGCCGAGGGCGAGACCTCGCGCTTCCTGTTCCCGTCGCGCGGCCGCACCGGCCATCTCACCCGCCAGCGGTTCGCGCAGCTCCTGAAGGAAGCGGCTGTGGGCGCGGGGATCGATCCGGCGCGCGTGTCACCCCATGTGCTACGCCACGCCTTCGCCAGCCATCTGCTGGCCGGCGGCGCCGACCTGCGCTCGGTCCAATTGATGCTGGGCCATGCAGATATTGCCACCACCCAGATCTACACCCACGTGCTCGACGAGAAGCTGAGATCGCTGGTGCAGGAGCACCATCCGCTGGCCCGGCGAAAGCGCCGGCCGGCCGGTTGACAGGATTCCGCGAGCGGGCGACATCTGATTTCCAATGACAACTTACCTCGACTTCGAGAAGCCGATCGCCGAGCTGGAGGGCAAGATTGCCGAGCTTCGGCATCTGCCCAATTCCGGCGACGTCGACATCGCCGAGGAAGTCATGCGCCTGCAGGACAAGGCGCATAAGCAGATCCGCGCGACCTATGCGAAGCTCTCGCCGTGGCAGCGTGTCCAGGTCGCCCGCCACGCCGAGCGGCCGCACGCGCAGGCCTATATCGACCGTCTGATCACCGACTACACGCCGCTGGCCGGCGATCGCGCCTTCGGCGAGGACGCCGCCATCGTGGGCGGCATGGGCCGGCTGCAGGGCCGCAGCATCGTCGTGCTGGGTCAGCAGAAGGGCGACGACACCGAGTCGCGCATCAAGCATAATTTCGGCATGGCGCGGCCCGAGGGCTATCGCAAGGCGCAGCGCCTCATGCGGCTCGCCGACCGGTTCAAGCTGCCGGTACTGACGCTCGTGGACACGCCCGGCGCCTATCCCGGCATCGAAGCCGAGGCGCGCGGCCAGGCGGAAGCCATCGCCAGCTCGATCGAGACCTGCCTCGGGCTCGGCGTGCCGCTGGTCAGCGTGGTGATCGGCGAAGGCGGTTCGGGCGGTGCGCTCGCCATCGCCTCGGCCGACCGCGTCTACATGCTGGAGAACTCGGTCTACTCGGTGATCACGCCGGAAGGCTGTGCCTCGATCCTGTGGCGCAACAATGCCAACGCGCAGGATGCTGCCGAAGCGATGAAGGTGACGGCGGCCGACCTGAAGAAGCTCGACGTGATCGACGAGGTGATCCCCGAGCCGATGGGCGGCGCCCATCGCGCGCCCGACGAGACGATCGACGTGGTGGGGCGCGTGGTCGGCGAAGCCATCGCCGAGCTCGCGAAGCTCGACGGCGACACGCTGCGCCAGCGGCGCCAGGACAAGTTCCTGGCGATGGGCAAGAAGGGCCTCTGACTTCCTTGTCGCTGCGTCTCAGCGTTCTCGATCAATCACCGATCCGCAAGGGTGGTACGCCGGCCGAAGCCGTGCGCGAGACGCTGGAACTGGCGCAGCTCTGCGACCGGCTGGGCTATCATCGATATTGGCTCGCCGAGCATCACAGCAGCGAGGCGCTGGCCGGCTCGACGCCCGAGGTGCTGATCACGCGGGTCGCCGGGCTCACCGAGCGCATGCGCATCGGGTCGGGCGGCGTGATGCTGCCGCACTACAGCGCGTTCAAGGTGGCGGAGAATTTCCGCATGCTGGAGACGCTGTTTCCGGGCCGCATCGATGTCGGCATCGGCCGCGCGCCGGGCAGCGACCAGCACACGATGCGCATCCTGGCCGACGGCAAGCCCAACTGGAGCGACGCCGACAAGTATCCCTACCAGGTGCGCGATCTCGTGGCCTGGTTGCACGATGCGCTGCCGCTCAACCACGAAGGCACCGGCATCGTGGCGCAACCGAGCGGCGAGACGGCGCCCGATGTGTGGCTGCTGGGATCGAGCGACGACAGCGCCGCGCTGGCGGCGCATTTCGGCCTGCCGTTCTGCTTCGCGCACTTCATCAACCCCGACGGCGGCGATGGCGTGACGCGCGCCTATCGCGCCCACTTCAAGCCCTCGTCGCTGCATGCGAAGCCGATGCCGCTGATGGCGATCTCGGTCCTCTGCGCGGAGACCGACGAGGAAGCCGATCTTCTGTCGCGCAGCCGCGAGGTCTGGGCGATGCGCCTTCGGACACTCGGCAATCCCGGCCCGGTGCCGTCGGTCGAGGAAGCACTGGAAGCGGCCAAGCAGCCTGGCGCTGAACGCTGGCTGCCGGCGCTGCGCCGCCGCTCGGTGGTGGGCTCGCCCAAGACCGTCCGCGCCGGCCTCGAACGCCATGCCGCCGCCTACGAGGTCGACGAGATCATGGCGGTGACGATCTGCTACGACTTCGAAAAGCGGAAGCGGTCGTATGAGTTGTTGGCCGAAGAGTTCGGGCTGAGCGCGTAGCGTCTCAACGGAGCGCGCCACTCCAGTGGCGCCCTCGTGCGATGAGCGCCACTGGAGTGGCGCGCTCCAATGACTAGAGTCCCGCCAGCGGGAAGCCCTTGCCCTTGCCGTTCTGCGGGCGGCGCTTCTCGATCATGGCACGCGCCTCGGCGGCGCGGCCCGCTTTCGCCATTGCCGAGGTCACGACGTATTCCAGCAGGTCGCGTTGCGCGCGGCTGCCGCCCAGGCGTTCGTGGGTGGCGAGCAGCGGCTCGATTTCAGCGATCGCGCGCGCCCAGTCGCCCTGCGCATAGGCCTCGAACCCGCGCGCCATCGGCTGCAGCATGTCGGCGGTGGCGCCCTTCGGCGTCTCGATGAACTTCGCGAGCGCCGCGCCGTCGCCCGCCATTGCGTAGGCCAGCACCGTGTGCATGTCGACGAAGCCCAGGCCGGGACGGCCGAACCACTTGGTCGCGTAGTCGGCAAGCTCGCGCCAGCGCGCGGCCTGCCGGGGCTCGCCCGCCATCTCGGCGCGGGCGAGGAACGCGGCGCAATCGGTCGCGACGTTGATCTGCGGTCCCCAGGCGACGGCAGGGCTCAGCGCCTCGTCGTAGATGCGCCAGGCGTCATCCATGCGGCCGGTCTCCATCGACCACAGAGCGAGGTGCCAGCTGTTGTGGACGTGCATCAGCCCGTCGCGCGAATAGTCCTTCATCCAATCGGTGAGGAAGGTGAGGCCGGTCTCGCGCTCGCCCATCTCGTAGAAGAGATGGCCGCGGATGTGCGCGGCGTGCGCGCTCTTGGGAAAGGCATCGAGCGCCGCATCGATGTTGCGCTGGCCCTGGTCAAGTTTCTGCAACTCGATCTGCGCGAAGGCGAGCTGCGTGCGGTACCACCAGTCGTCGCCGTAGTGCTTCTCGAAGGGTTCGAGCAGGGCGAGCTGGTCGACCTCGCGGCCGGTCTTGCCGGAGAAGCCGATCAGGCCGAACACGCTGGTCGCGGGCGCGAGCGCCATGGCGTCGCGCGGCCATTCCTTCATGTGCACATGGATCGCGTCGAGCGCGGCGGCGCCCTGGCCGGTCAGGATCTTCTCGAAGATCGCGATCTGGCTCTGCTCGCGCGGGCTTGAGCCGGCGGCCAGTTCCTTCGCGCGCGCCAGCGGCGCCTTGGCCTCGTGGCCGCGACCCAGCAACTGCTTGGCGCGCGCCAGCGAGATGTGGCCCAGCGCGAAGTTCTCGTCGGCGTCGACGGACTTCTGGAAAGCCGCGTCCATGCCGGGCGTGGCAGCCATCAGGCTCTCGACGCCGGCCAGATAGGCATCGCGCGCCGCGGCCGACTGCGTGGCGAGTTCGTTGCCGTAGCGATCCTGCAGACCCATCACTTCTCCTTGCCCGCCGTGGGATCCCACATCGGCGAGGCCATGGTTTCGCTGAAATTCTTGAACATCAGGTTGAACGAAATGCTGATGCGTTCGCTCTGCCCGTCATTGGCCGGCACCGTGTGCTTCAGCCAGGCCGGGAAGATCACCATGCGGCCGTCCTTGCTGGGTGCATTGGCGCCATTGGCGGTGAGGCGCGTGTACTGGCGCGGCTTGGGCATGATCATCGAGGCCTGGCCGCGCGGGTCCTGGAACAGAATCTGCGAGCCGCCGGCCGGGATCGAGACGTAATAGACCCCGCTCAGGTAGTTGTTGGGATGATGGTGCATCGGGTGATAGGCGCCGGGCGGATTGACGTTCGCCCAGCAACCGGTGATCGCCATCGGATACTGGTCGACCTGCAGGAAGCGGGCGACGCCGCGGGCCGCCGTCTCGACCAGCTTCACGAATTCCGCGAAGGCCGGCCGCGTATGCAGGTCCTGCGGCGTCTGCCAGTTGCTGCCGGCGGGGACCTTGGGCCGCGGCGCGATCAGCCGTTCGATCTCGGCCTTCAGTTTCGCATTGAGGGTGGCCGCGGCGGCCGGCTGGAGATCCACGATCCACAACGGGGTCGGGAAAATCTCCTGCACTTCCTGCTTCTCGATCATGGCTGCCAATATATCCTGCGATTGCCCGATTGTCCGTTCGGTGATCCAATCGGCCGCATAACCAAAGGCTAGGGAGAAAACAACCGATGCCCGTGTCGATCCATGCCGTCACGCCTGACTTCGTGGCCGAAGTGGGGGACGTCGCCCTGAACAAGGTCTCGCGCGAGGACCTCGCCGCGATCCGCGAAGCCTTCACCAAGTATGCGGTGCTGGTTTTTCCGGACCAGGAATTCGACGACGAAAGCCAGCTCGCCTTTGCGCGCCATTTCGGGCCGCTCGAAACCACGGTGTTCAAGGCGCGCAAGGACCACAAGCTGCGCCTGCACGAGAACATGGCGGATGTCGGCAACCTCGACGCCGAGAACCGCATCCTCGAAGCCAGCAACCGCCAGCGCCTCTACAACCTCGGCAACCGCCTGTGGCACACCGATTCGTCGTTCAAGCGCCTGCCGGCCTACTGCTCGATGCTGCATGCGCGCTCGATCCCACCGATCGGTGGCCATACCGAGTTCGCCGACATGCGCGCCGCCTACGATGCGCTGCCCGACAGCACCAAGCATCGCCTCGAAGGGCTGGTCGCCGAGCATTCGATCATGACCTCACGCGCCAAGCTGGGCTTCAAGGACTTCGACGAAAGCGAACGCGAGGCCTTCGCACCGGTGCCGCAGGTGCTGGTGCGCCGCCTGCAGGATTCCGGCCGCATGAGCCTCTACATTGCCAGTCATGCTGGCGCGATCCGCGGCATGGCTGACGACGAGGCCCGCCAGCTCATCGACGAGCTGACGGCGCACGCGACGCAACGGCAGTTCGTCCATTCGCACCGCTGGCGCCAGGGTGACCTCGTGATCTGGGACGATCGCTGCACCATGCATCGTGGCATGGAGTTCGACGACCAGCGCTACAAGCGCGACATGCGCCGCGCCACCGTATCCGACATTGCCCCGACCTGCGAACAGATGGGCCTGGCCGTCGCCGCCGAATAGTGCGTTACCCCCTCACCTAACCTCTCCCCCTATCGGGGGCGAGGAACATGAACTCAGACTCCTCTCCCCCAATAGGGGGAGGGGCTGGGTGAGGGGGCTGCATCCCGCCCATCAAGCGAGCGACCGCCGCATGATCGTCCGCCGCCAGGGTGGATGGCCGTGCCGGTTTGCTGCCATCTCCTGCATGCGGAAGACGTGCGGCCAGTGTCCGCGGGGCAATTCCTCGAAGCCACGACGCGCGTAGTAGGGTGCGTTCCACGGGACGTCGCGATAGGTCGACAGATAAAGCGTGCGATATCCAAGTGAACGGGCCGCCGTCGCCGTCTGGTCGATGAGCGCGCTGCCGTGACCCTGGCCCTGCCACGGATTGAGCACCGAGAGCTGGTCGAGCCAGGCGGTGCCGCCGGTAAACTTCATCAGGGCGAAGCCGACGGGCCGGTCGAGCGGCGAGACCGCAACCCAGAGCCGATTCTCGCGCCGGCCGACCTCGAGCGACGCCAGGCTTGCGGGCGGCATGTCGACGACGCGGCCGAGGCCCACGCGCCGGTAGCGCAGGTCGGCCTCGTTTTCGATCTGCGGCAGCAGCTTGATTTCATGCGGGTGCGGACGGCGAATCATGGCAGGGGATTGGGTACGCTGACTGAAAGTTCGGAGGAGGCACCCATGACCATCGACATCGAACCGCTCAAGAAGGAACTCGGCCGCAAGATCGAGGACGAGGACGTCGTCACGCAAGCGCCGCTCAAGGCGATGATCGCGACCTTCGATCGCGACGACAAGGTGCCGGCGGAGGGCGAGCCGATCGCGCCGGGCTGGCATCTCTGCTTCCTGCATTCCTATGCCCGCCGCAACGTGCTGGCGGAAGACGGGCTGCCGACCGAAGGCGGCGTGCTGCCCAAGATCCCGCTGCCGCGCCGCATGTATGCCGGCTCGACCTTCACGTTCGAGGGCGATATCCGGGTGGGCGACAGGCTCCGCCGCGAGACCAAATTCTCCGACGTGCAGGTCAGAGGCGGCGGCACCGGCAGCCTGATCGTCACCAGCCAGACGCGCCGCATTTTTACGCCGCGCGGTCTCGCCGTGACCGAGGTGGCGAACACCGTGTTCCGCGAGGAGGTGAAGGCGGGCGAAAAGAGCGGCGTGCCGGTGCGCGAGGCGGCGCCCGCGGACGTGCCGTGGCGGCGTACCATCAAGGCCGATCCGGTGATGCTGTTCCGCTACTCCGCGATCACCTTCAATCCGCACCGCATCCACTACGACCGCACCTACTGCATCGAGACCGAGGGCTATCCTGGCCTCGTAGTGCATGGTCCGTTTGCGCAGCAATGCCTGTTCGACCTGCTGCGCGACAACAACCCGGGGCGGCCGATCAAGACCTTTGCCATCCGCGCCCGCGCGCCGCTGTTCGACATCGCGCCGTTCGACGCGATCGGCCGACCGACCGCCGACGGCAAGGGGGCGGAACTCTGGACGGTGACGCCCAAGGGCACGATCGCGGCGCAGGCGACGGCGACCTTCGCCTAGAGTCTGTTCGAATGGAATTGTGATCCAACAACCACCTCATGCTGAGGAGGCTGCGGAGCAGCCGTCTCGAAGCATGGGCTACAGACACCACACTCGTTGCCCATCCTTCGAGACGCGCGCTGCGCGCGCTCCTCAGGATGAGGTATGTGGGGGCTGACTTTGAGTCAGAAAGACTCCGGGTTGCGGATGCAGGCACCGCCCCTGCCGCGGTTCCTGATCCCGCGGCTGCCGTTCTTCTACGGATGGGTGGTGCTGGGCTGCATCTGCCTCGCGGGCTTCGCGCGGCAGGGGCCGGCGGTCGCCGTGCTGTCGATCTTCGTCGTGCCGATGACCGACGCGTTCGGCTGGTCGCGCACCGAGATGTCGGGCGCGGTGTCGCTGGGTGGCGTGCTGGCCGCCATCATCTCGCCGGTCATCGGCCCGTTCGTCGACCGTCGCGGCGCACGCCTCGTACTCTGCCTCGCGGTGGCCGGCACGGGCATCGCCTGCATGGCACTTTCGCTGATCCAGTCGCTGCTGCTTTTCTATCTGCTGTTCTGCTTCGCCCGCATGATCTGGGCGGGGCCGTTCGACCTCGGGCTCTACAGCGCGCTCAACAACTGGTTCGTGGCGCGCCGTGGCATCGCGGCATCCTTCGCCACGCTCGCGCAGATGTCGGGGCTGGTCGGTTTGCCGCTGATCGCCCAGTTCGCCATAAGCGGCGCGGACTGGCGCGCGGGCTGGATCGCGGTCGGGGCCACGGTGCTCCTGGTCGGCTTCGTGCCCTGCTGGCTCCTGCTGGTGCGGCGGCCCGAGGATGTCGGCCTGCAGCCCGACCGGCTGGCCGACGGCAAGGCGCCGCCGCTGGTCGAGCCGCGCTGGAGCCGCGCGCAGGCGATGCGGACGCCGGCCTTCTGGCTGCTCTCGCTCTACACTGTCCTGCTGTTTCCCGTGCAGGCTGGCGTCAGCCTGCACAACGCGCCTCACCTGATCGAGCGTGGCCTGTCGCCCGTCGCGGCGGCTTCCGTCATTGCCTTCGTCGCGATGCTCTCGGGCGTGGCGAGCTTCGGCATCGGCTTCCTGCCGCGCGGCTGGCCGGTGCGCTACCTGATGGCGGGCTGCGCGGTGTGCATGGCGCTCGGCAGCTACGGGCTGATCTTCATTTCGGGAATAGAATCCGCGATGGCGGCGGCCGGCCTGTTCGGCATCGGCATGGGCGGCGTCATGCTGCTGCTGCCGGTCGCCTGGGCCGACTATTTCGGGCGCGAAAGCTACGGCGCGATCCGCGGCGTGGCGCTTTCGCTGCAGGTCACGGCGCAGGCTGCCGGGCCGCTCGCGTCCGGCATGCTGCGCGACTGGAGCGGCACCTACACCGACTCGCTGCTGCTGTTCGGTACGCTGGCCACCTTCGCGGTGATCGCCGCGCTTCTCGCCCGGCGGCCGCGCCTCCTGTCGATCTAGAGTCAGACGAGCAGGGCAATCGCATGTGAAATATTCCGTCGTCTCGACCGGAGCGCGAAGCGCGGAGTGGAGAGACCTTTTTTCCAGTTAAGGCCGCCAAATCGAGGAAAAGAGGTCCCTCCACTCCGCTTCGCTCCGGTCGGGACGACGGGTGTGCGAGCACATGCAATAGCCCTCGTAAAACGGCAGAGGTGAATGAAGAGAGGACCTCGAATGATCCGCTCTAATCGTTCGCCGCGCCGTAGCGCAGGGGACGGAAGAAGGCGCGGATGTCCTCGACCAGCAGGTCCGGTTCCTCGAGCGCCGCGAAGTGGCCGCCGCTCGGCATCACGGTGTGGCGACGCAGGTTGAAGGCGCGCTCGATCCATTCGCGGGGCGGGGCCGGCGCGATGTCGGCGGGGAAGGCGGCGAACCCGGTCGGCGTTTCGACCTTCGCGCCCTCGGGCAGCGCCCGCGGCTTCTGTTCGGCGGCGCCGCGATAGAGCCAGGTCGCGGTACCGGCGGTTCCGGTCAGCCAGTAGACCATGATGTTGTCGAGCAGCGTGTCCATCGAGAAGCGCTTCAGCGGATCGCCGCCGCAGTCGCTCCACGCCTGGAACTTCTCGACGATCCAGGCTGCGAGTCCGACTGGCGAATCGGCCAGCGCCACACCCAGCGTCTGTGGCCGCGTTGCGTGAATGCGCTGGTAGGCGGTCTTGTCGTCGAGCGCGCCGCCCATCCTGCCGAGCCAGGCCTGCTCGTCGGCGCTGAGCGCCGCGGTCTTGAGATCGATGCTCGGCCGTAGCCCCATCATGTTGAGATGGACGCCGAGGACCCCCGACTCATCTTTCTGCGGGTGATCGAAAGCCAGCCAGGAAGAGACGACGGCGCCCCAGTCGCCGCCCTGCGCGCCATAGGGCCGGCCGTAGTTGAGCTTCTCGGTGACGAGCTTGTGCCAGAGGCCGGCGATGGCGCGCGGCCCGATCGGGCCTGTGGTGCCGTCGGCGCGGATCGGCGGGCCGGAGAAACCGTAGCCCGGCAGCGACGGCACGATCACGTCGAAGGCGTCGAGCGGATCGCCGCCATGCTCCTCGGGATGGGCGAGCACGTCGATGAGGTGCAGGAATTCGACGATCGATCCCGGCCAACCATGCGTCACGATCAGCGGCAGCGGCCGCGGCGCATCCTCCACCTCGGTGCCGGGTTCGCGGATGAAATGGAGACGCTGCGGGCCGATATCGACCAGGTAGTTGGGCCACTGGTTGATCGCCTCTTGGCAGCGCTGCCAGTCGTAGCCGTGGCGCCAATAGTCGACCAGTTCGGCCAGGAAGGCGGGATCGGTACCCGAGGCCCAGGAGCCCTGATCCGCAATCGCCGTCGGCGGGCGCCAACGGCGCAGGCGTTCGTCGAGATCGATCAGCGCCCGTTCGGGGATGTCGACCGTAAAGGGCTCGGGAGTATCGTAGCGCGTGTCGGCCATGCCGGCAGGCGTAGCGCGGAACTCACCCTTCCAGCAAATCGCTCTTCAGCCGCTCGCGCGCTTTGGCGTCGAGGCCCAGCGCTTTCTCGGCAAAATCTTCCGGTGAGCCGAAGTCGCCGCGCACGACGTCGAAGGCGGCTTCGAGATACGGCGTGCGCGCCTCGATGATGGCGGCGCGGGTGTCGATGTCGAGTTCGGGATAGCGGCCGATATGGCCGGTCCACAGGTCGTTGGTGCGGAGATAATCCTCCATCACCGTTTCCCAGGGCACGCCCAGCAGGGTGAGGAGGAGGGCGGAGGCGAAGCCGGTGCGGTCCTTGCCGGCAGTGCAGTGGAACACCAGTGGCCGGTGCTCGCCGTCGCTCAGGGTCGAGAACAGGGTGCGGAACCCCGGCGCGCAGCGGCGCGGATAGTCACGGTAATGGTCCGTGAGGAATTGCATCATGACGTACGGGTTGGCGCTGCCGTCGGCCACCGCGCCGCGGATCTTGTCGCCGACGCCGGGCTCGATGTGCGCGCCGACGATGCGGCAGGCCAAGCCTTCAACCAGATGCGGAGTCTCGGCCGCCTCGTTGACGCCGCGCAGGTCGACGATGGTGCGCACGCCGAGCTTGCCCAGCGCGCCGCGATCCTCGTCGGTCAGGCCGCCGAGATGGGCGGAGCGGAAGACCGCGTTGCGGCGGACGGTGCGGCCATCGGCGGTCGTGTAGCCGCCGAGGTCGCGGAAGTTGGAGCCGCCCTTGAGGTGCAGGACGTGGGGGAGAATTGTGTCGGGCATGGGCGTGTTTCTAGCACGCCGGCCCGCCCGCGATCATGTCGATTGCGCGTCAGAATTTTTGCGCCAGCGTCACGAAGAAGGCGCGGCGCATTCCGTATTGCGGTGCGCCGACGCCCACGCCCTCGCCGGTGCGCAGCTCGTAGACGCCGTCCGTCACGTTGATCGCGTCGAGGCGGATCTGCGTGCCCTTGCTGCCGGCGAGCGGCACCTTCTGCGTCACCGACAGGTTGAGCGTGGCATAGGCGGGCAGCGCCGTGTCGTTGGGCGTGACGATGCTGGTGCGCAGGCCGCTGCCGAACAGCATGTCGGCCGAGACGCGCGTGGCCCAATCGCTGCCGGAGTTGAAGACGTAGGCGGCGCCGGCCGAGCCCGTCCAACCCTGGTCGTGGTCGGCGGCGATCCAGTAGTTGCCGATATAGGCGAGGTCGCCCGGCGAGAAATTGTACTGCGCCGAATTGATGTTGGTGGCGCTCACCTTGGACCAGGCGAGGTTGCCGTAGAGCGACCATGGGCCCTTGTCGTAGTTGGCGTAGAGTTCGAAGCCCTTCACCTGGGCGTTGGCATAGTTGAACGAGGCCAACTGGACGGGCGCGCCGAACTGGCCCTTGTCGAGATAGTTCTCGGCGATCTTGTAGTAGCCGCTGAAGCCGACGGTGAGGCCGTCGACCGGCTTCACGGTCAGGCCGACGTCGAAATAGTCGGAGCGCTCCGCCTTGACCGGGTCGTTCTGGAAGTTCTCCGGCTCGGCGGTGGTGCCGGCGCGGACCGCGAGCGAGCCGAAGCCCACCTGGTTGAGCGGCGCCGGCACGAAGTAGCGCGAGTAACCGGCGCGCAGGGCGATTTCCGGTGTCGGCTCCCAGACGACGTTGATGCGCGGGCTGACCTGGTTCTCGGAAAGCTGGCCGGAGATCGCGTCGAAGCGGGCACCGAAGTTGATCGTGACGTTCGGAATCACCTTCCACTCGTCCTGCAGATAGACGCTGTAGGTCCAGCCGACGATCTCGGAACCGTCGGTGAAGCCCACCGGATCGGTGCCGGGAATCAGGGCCGTCGGATCGGCGGGATCGGGAACCAGGCCCAGCGCGTTGTTCTGGCTGAAGCTGGTGACGCGTTCGCGCTGGACGAGGAAGCCGCCGCGCAGCGTGTGGTTGGAGGCGATCTTCCAGCTGGCGTCGCCCTGGGCGCCGACGGCGAGGCTGGTGCGCTGCGACCACGGCGCGATGCCGTTGTAGAGCAGGTCGCCCAGCGCGTCGGGCTGGTAGGAGAGCTTGGAGTAACGTGCGAAACCCGAGAGCTGCAGGTTGAAGTCCTGGAAGCTCTTCTGTAGCGAGGCGATGCCGAAATACGTGTCTTCCCACTGGCGCTGGTCGAGGAGCGCGCTGTTCCAGTCGGTGATGCCGTTCAGGGGGAAGCTCGGCGCCTGTCCCGGCACGTTGGGGATCTGGTAGCGCGCGCTGGCGCCGCCGCCGATGAAGCTGAGGCGCGTGTTCTCGTCGACGAGGGCGGTGAGCTTGGTGAGCGCATACCATTGCGCGGTGTCGTCGTGCAGCGGTGCCGTGGACGAGGTCGGGTTCTCGATGCCGATGCCGTTGCTGACATACTGGCCCACGGCGAAATAGTCGAACTTGTCGGAGCGGCCGCCATACTGGAGCGCAGGCTGAAGCCAGTTGTAGGACCCCGTCATCATCGAGGCCTCGCCGCCGGGATTGGTCGTGCCGGACTTCACCGCGATGTCGACCACGCCCGCGGTGCGCAGGCCGTACTGGGCGGGCAGCGCACCGGTGATCAGCGACAGCTGGTCGGCGAAGCGCGGCGAGAGGATGCTGCTGAACAGTGCGAGGCCCTCGGGCAATTGAACGCCGTCGAGCCGGTACTGCAGGCTGCCGTGATCGCCGCGGACATGGATCTGGCCGAACCCGTCCTGCACCACGCCCGGGGCGCGCAGCAGCACCTGGTTCAGCGTCGCATTCTCGCCGAGCGGCGTGTTGCTGATCGCGGTCTTGCTGAAATCGTAGCGCGTGGCGCCGAGGCTGGGCTGGATCTCGGCGCGCTCTCGGTCGAGGCGCTGGCCGACCACCTCGATCGCCAGGGAGTTCGCTGCGGCTGGCTGGCCCTCGGTAGACTGGGCGAAAGCCGGTTGGGCTGCGGAAAGACCTGCTGCCAGAGCCAGTGCCGATACGCCGATCCGCTGCATCCGATTTCTCCCTACGCGCCGCCAGACAATGTTATACTGTAATATGTTATAGTATAACATTCTAGGACGTCAATCGATAGGGCTCGCGCGGGCGCCGGTGTATTCAGGTCGCATGAGTCTCGATATCCGGGGTGGCAGGCGGATGCTGTCGCCGCAGTCCATCGTCATCGGCTGCTGCGTGCTGATCGTCGCGATCGTGCTGGCCTATACGGCGGTCAATGCCGTCGTACGGCCGGTCATCTGGTCCGACAGCGGCTGGGGCCTGCTGGGGTGGGACCTCCGCCACGGCCTGCCCTGGAATCACTGGGCCTCGCCCGATCCGCAGGACATCACGAAGGACATCTCGACCTTCATGTCCATCTGGTCGCCGGGACAGCATGTCGTGCCCGGTGTCCTGGAGGAACTGGGCCTGAGCCTTGGCCACGCGGTGATCGCGACCGTCGCCGTCTTTTCGGTAATCGGCCTACTGGGCTGGTGGGCGCTCTATCGCGCCTTCGGCTTTCCGCCGCATGTCATCGCGATCTCGCTCGTGCTGATCGTCTGCAGCCGCGGCTTCGCCTTTCCGTTCGTGATCTTCATCGGTGGCGAGATCCTGCTGTTCGGCATCGCGCCGTGGTTCCTACTGCTCGTGTGGCGGCTGCGGGAATTGCGCTGGTTCGCCGTGCCGTCGCTGGTGCTCGGCACGGCGGTCATGTTCTTCGCCAAGCTGTCCGCCGTCGTCCTGGCCTGTGCCGCCATCTCGGCAGCGGTGCTCTCGGGACCGCACCCGTGGCGCGACAAGGTCGACACCGTGCGTCGCGGCGTGGTGGCGGCGCTCACCATCGCGATCGTGGGCGTCGTCCTCTATTACGCCTGGTACTCGCGCGGCTGGACGGCGGCTTCGACGGTGGCGTCGGTCCAGTGGTCGGTGTTCGTCACCCACGGCATCTTCATCCTGAGCTGCGTGTGGGGCGCCGCGCTCTCGTTCGGCGAGATGTGGAACTTCATCCTGCTCCATCCCAGCCGCGCGATCTTCGGCTCGCAACTGGCGGTGGGCTACATCCTCGCGTTGCCGGCCGCGGTCACGCTTTACGTCATGTGGCGGCAACTGCGCCGGAGCCATCCCGACTACCTGGTCTTCGTGGGCCTGACGACGCTGGCCTACGGTGCCGTCTTCCTGCTGCTGTGGGCGCGGGGCGCCACGATCGGCCAGGAAGAGCGCTATTTCCGTCCGGTGTCGCTGCTGCTGCTCGTCGGCGCGGTGCAGGCGTTCCTGATCGTTCCGAGCCGGCTGCTGCGCCTGGCCGGCGTCATGATGGCGCTGGTCGGCGTGCTCTATGGACTCGCGGCCCACGCCAAGCACGTTGTCGTCAATCTCGGCCATCCGCTGGGCGTGCGCGACTTCCGGCACTCCACGGCCAACGACGCGGTCGTGAAGTTCATCCGCACGATCGACGTGCCGGCGCCCGACCGCGGCTCCACCCTGATCTTCGTGCCGTCACCCGAGATCGGCCTCGAGGTCCGCAACGTCCGCGTCATGGCCAACCATGCCGACTTCTGGTCGATCGAGGACATGCGGAACCTCAAGTTCCGCGGCCGCGTGCCGCGGCTCTACGTCATCGTGCAGCAGCGGCTGGTCGGCGAGGGCAAGGCCAAGGCGATGATGGACCAGTTCGTCGACTACAAGCCGTCCGAATGGAAGGAGAAGCCGCTCGACGGCTTCGTCTGCTTCTACGTCGCCGACTGAAGCCGCCGGACCGGCGTCACTTGGGCGCGCACGGCCAGGTCTGTTCGAGGGCTTCGCTGGCCAGCTCGATGAAGTTCTCGTGGAGCCGGGCGGGAATGGCGTTGATGTAGCTCACGACGCCGCGCACCAGCAGCCGGCGCGTGGCGATGCCGGGCAGGCAGATGTTCGGTTTGGTCACCTGCAGCGTGTCGATGATGCCCGCGCAGACGCCGGCCAGAAGCAGCCGCGAGGTCGGGATGGGGTCGAGCAGGAAGGCCTCGCAGCCCAGCATGAGGTAGTTGGCCGAACTCGTGTCCTGCTGCGCGCGCGCGCCGGGAGCGGCCCAGGGCGAGGCCATCGACAGGCCCACGAGAATTGCCAGAAAGCGCGACAGCTTCATCCGTCCATCTCTTCGATGCGTAAGTTTCGGCCCAGTCGTGATAGGCTGGCGGTCCGGACCGGGGGGCACTGGAGTTGTAAGACATGCCGTTGCGTTGGGAAATCCTGCATGACCAGAAGCTCATCCATGTCGTTGCCGAAGGCGAAGTCACGCTGAAGGAGATGGAGGAGCATTTCGATGCCCTCGTCGTGGCCAATGCACTGGCCTATTCGAAGCTGTTCGATGCGACGGCGCTGAAGCCGGTCTATGACGATAACGACGTGATGGCGATGGGCGCGCGGCTGAGCGCCTATACCTCGCACTTCCCGAGCGGCCCGCTGGCCGTCGTGGGGGCGAGCGACGCGGTGCGGGCTGCGTTCAGGCGCTTCGTCAACATCTCGCCGTCCAAGCGGCCGGCCCAGATGTTCAAGACGGAGGCGAAGGCACGCGCCTGGCTGAACGAGCAGGCGTTCATCGTTTCGGATTGAGGACTTCCTGGCCACCGTACCGGAAGAGAGCCGGGCACGCGGGCGGCGGGAAGGTGAAGGAGCGGGAAATGCCCACTCCCCTCATGACGAGAACGTAGTCGAACTTGTCGGGCTGGCTCGTCGACAGGTTCACGTGGCATTCGGCCTGCAGTTCACCGAAGGTATAGCCGCTGACGATGAAGCTTCGGCCCACCGGCTCCGGCAATGAGATCCCCGCGGCCCGCAGGTCCGAATAGACACTGTCGATCAGCCGATCGTCCCTCGAAGCAAGGACGCCCGCGAGCTGTCCGACGAGCGGTCCCTTGACGTTCGCGCTCGCGATGTTCCGCTGGACCAGCTCCAGCAGGTAGCGCTTGGCCTCGCGGGCCGACATCGGCTGCGCCTGGGAGGGTTCGGCGACACGGCCCGCGCCGCTTGCGTGATTGCAGACATTCACCGCCTGCTGTTCGAGGCGGCCCAGTGGCGGTTCGGACCCGCTCGGGCAGGCGCCGACGGTGAGGAACATCTCGTTGGTGTCGACGTAGAGCCAGGTATCGGGCGGGCGGACGAGCAGTTGGGCGATGAAGCCCGCGTCGACACCGAGGTCGGCAGCGTAGCGGATCAGGGCCGAGGCGCCCGCCCTGCCCAGTCCGAAACCGCGGGCGATTCCCGCCGTGGCATCACCCTTCGTCTCGCTCTGTACCACCGTGGCATCCAGCGTGAAGTTGTGGAAGCCGACTTGACCGCCGATCTCGATGGTGCGGCTGGGCAGCGGCGTGGGTGACTGCCGGCTGGCCGTGCCGCCCAGGAACGCCATTGCACAGGCGGAGAGGCAGATGTCGCCCTTGCGCACGAGCGTGGCCACCTCGAACTCGCGAAAAAGATAGCCGACCTTGAGACCTTCGAGCAGGTCGCCTCCGCTGCTGCTGAGTTCGGCGGTTGCCAGCGGTTGATTGGCGATCCTGGTGGTCTTGGTCTTGAGACCAGCCAGCATGGTCCGCAGCTTGTCGCCATCGCCCTGTTCGAAACGGCCGGTGAAGCGGAGCGTGTGGGCGACCAGGGGCACCTTCGGGTTCAGTCCGGGAATCGACTTGCTGTCGAGGGCGATGTTGAAGGCTCGGGCTTCCTCCGGGACGAAGCTCCAGGAGAGGAAGCCGATCACAAACGCCGAGAACCATCTGGATATCTCGGCCGCCGCGCGCTGGCACCGGTTCGGGTGCATCACGCTTATCCCCCCGTCTCGCAGCAGCGCCCGGGACCAATTTCCCCAGCGGAGGCAGAAGTTGTAGCATGCAAACAATTCTCTATTCATCATCCCTCTTTAGATCATCGGTGCAGGCTCGATGATTGCGCTGGATCAAAGGCGTAGCGAACGCCTTGGTTATAGTGGGGTGGCCGAATACGCGGCGCGTTCAGGCGATGGCAGAGGCACCCAGTTCGGTTGGCGATGACACAGCAGCAGCTTCCTCACTCCTGGGCGGAACCCGAAACCGGTCGGGCACGACGAATCTTCTGGATCTCGCTTGCGGCGCTGGTCGGGTTGATGCTTGTCGCTGCCCTGCTCACGGTCGTGGAATGGCTCGAGGTGCTCCCGTCATTCGAGCGCGCGATGCAGGATCTGTTTTCGCGCGGAGCGCTGTTGGCGACCGGCCTCGTGATCGCCCTGATCGGCTTCGGCCTGTTGTTCCAGCGTTCGTTGCGCAAGAGCATGCGGCAGGGGGCTCCTGCCGACGAGACCCTCAGGGCCAGGAGACGGCTGCTCCTGGCTGTATTCGCCGCCTTTGCAGCGGGCATCGCCGCCACGGGATACCTTCTCAACAACGATCTGCGGACCGCCTTTCGCGACGAGCGGCTGTCCCAGCAGTCCGGCATTGCGCGCCTGAAGGCGCAGCAGATCGACCAGTGGGTCGCGGAACGAGCGATTGACCTGGGATTCCTGGTCACGTCCCTCAAGGGGTTGCCGCTCGACCAGATCGACCAGGCTCCGGACCTCCGGCAGATCGTCGAACTGGTCCTCTATCAGGTGCTGATCGGACATCCCGAGCGGCGTGAGATCATGCTGTTTTCGGCCGATGGAAAATTGCTGGCGGGGGCGGGCGGCGCTCCCGACCACAAGGATCACGCCGAGGTCGAAGTCCTGGCGCGCGATGCAGCACGCGACGACAAGCTGAAGATCGGACCGCTTCGACTGGATGCCGGAACCCCTTCGACCCCCAGCATGGCCTTCGCGCAACCGTTCGGAGCCGGCGCGCCCGCTCCGCGTCCGTTCGTTGTCGTGCTCGTTGTCGATCCGGCGGTCGACCTGTTCCGAAAGATTCAGACTTGGCCGACCGGCAGCGCGACGTCGGAAGTGCTGGTGGTGCGTCGGGACGGTGACGATGCCGCTTACCTGGTTGCCCCGCGCTTCTGGGAGCGCCCGATCCCGCCCTCCGGGCTCCGCCTGCCGCTGTCGACGCCGAACCTCATGGCCGCCGCCGCGGTCCGCCAGGGAGACGGCGCGCGGGAGGCCGTGGACTATCGCGGCAAGAGAGTGCTCGCAGCGTCGTATGCTGCCACGGCCGTTCCCTGGATCGTGATCGCCAAGTCCGACTATGAGGAGGTGATGCTCCCGATCGATCGCCGCTCGGAGAAGATCGTTCTCGTGTTCGGGGCCACCATTCTGGTGGCGGCGTTACTCGTCTGGGCGCTCTGGAAAAGCCAGATCGAGGAAGCGCACGAGCTCATGGTGCGGAATCTTCGGTTTGTTCACGCCGTGCAGGACATGTTCATCGTGATCGATGACGACAACCGCATTCTCGAGACCAACGAGGCCGCGCAGAAGGCCGTCGGGTACAGCGCTGAGGAACTCCGGGGCATGGATGCGAGAGACCTCAGAATACCCGGGACGGACGAGGAGATACGCCAGGGAACACCATCGGCGGCAGGCGGGCGCCAGATGGACGTTCGCACGGTGATCCGCCGCAAGGACGGCAGCACGTTCCCCGCGGAAGTACGGCTCAGTACTTTTGAACTCGACGGAGAGACCTACCGTCAGGCGATGGGCATCGACATCAGTGATCGTGTGAAACTGGAGCAGGAAGTTCTGCGGCTGGGGCGCGTGAAGCGTTCGCTGCAGGCGGCAACCAGCATCCTGCTGCGAGCCCGGTCCGAGTCCGATGTCTTCGATCAGATCTGCACCAGCCTCGTCGAATTCGGCGACTACCGGATGGTGGCGATTGGCGTTGCAGGTGGGGATCCTGCCGACACGATTCGGTTTCCGGCCTTCGCGGGATACGAAGATGGGTATCTCGCCCAGGCCGAGCGTATCAGGAACGCCCAGACCACTGACAAAGGGCCGCTGGTCAAGGCAATCCAGACGGGAACCGTCCAGATCAACCAGGATTTCGAGGGCAATCCGGCGACACGACCGTGGCGTGACGAAGCGCGAGGACGCGGATACCGCTCGAGCATCATTCTGCCCCTGCGGCGTCGGGGTACGGTGGTGGCGGCCCTCACGATCTATGCAGAGCAACCGCAGGCGTTCGATGTGGAAGAGGTCCAGCTCCTCTCCGCTCTCGCCGACGACGTCTCGTATGTCCTGTCGAGGATTGCCGCCTAGGGCCTTTCCGGTCGAGGAAGAATCACCACTGCAAGGACCACCTCACCCTGATGAGCGCTCCCCCTCGATTACCTCGGGGTAAACTCCGGAGCGCGTCTCGTCGCGCGGAGTAACCTCCGCGCTGGGGTGGGCCCGCGCACCGAGTTTGTTACCCATCCTTCGACACGGCGCTTCGCGCCTCCACAGGACGAGGTCGGTGGGTCAATGTGAGACGAAAAGTCTTTAACGCGCCCGCTCACTCCCTGATTCCCTCCCCCGTACGACGGGGAGGTGAAGCAAGAGGGGGCCGGACCTCAGGTCATTCCGCGGGAGCGCGTCTCGAAGCAGGGGCACGAGCACCGCGGCGACTGCCGCGGCGATGCTAGACCCGTCCGTGGCAGTGCTTGAACTTCTTGCCCGAGCCACAGGGGCAGGCGGCATTGCGCGAAACCTTGCCCCAGGTCGCCGGATCGTTGGGATCCACCGGACCGTTGGTGATCGGCCGCGGGCGGTGCAGCGTCGCCACGCCGCCGCCGTCCGGGTCGGCCGGATCGTAGGCCGGGTCGTCGGCCATCGCCGCGGCCTGCGCCGGATCCTCATGCACCTCGTGCATGTTGGTCGGCATCTCGGGCATCGGCGGCGGCTCCATGCGGATCTGCAGGGTCGCCAGCAGCGTCACGACCTGTTCGCGCATGTTGGTCAGCAGGTCGCTGAAGAGGTTGAAGGCCTCGCGCTTGTATTCGTTCAGCGGATCCTTCTGGCCATAGGCGCGCAGGCCGATGCCCTGGCGCAGATGGTCGAGGTGGAGGAGGTGATCCTTCCAGTTCTGGTCGAAGATCTGCATCAGCACGCTCTTCTCGACCTGGCGCCAGACGTCGGGTCCGTACTGCGCGGCCTTCTGCGCGAACACGCGCTCGACGGCGTCGTTCAGGCGTACCTTGATCTCCTCGTCGGCGATGCCTTCTTCCTTGGCCCATTCGTCGACCGGCAGGTCGAGGCCGAAGATGCGCTGCACATCGTCCTTGAGCTCGCCGACCTTCCACTGCTCGGCGTAGACGCCTTCGGGGATGGTCCGCTTGACGAGCGTGTCGACCACGTCGCGGCGCATGCCGGCGACGGTCTCGGACACGTCCTCCGTGCCCATCAGCTCGATGCGCTCCTTGTAGATTTCCTGGCGCTGGGCGTTCATCACGTCGTCGAAACGCAGCAGGTTCTTGCGGATCTCGAAGTTCCGCGCCTCGACCTTGCCCTGCGCCGTCTCCAGCGCCTTGTTCAGCCAGCGATGGGTCAGCGCCTCGTCGTCGGCCATGCCCTTCTTCTGGACCCAGTCGAGGACCTTGTTGTTGCCGAAGATGCGCATCAGGTCGTCTTCCAGCGACAGGAAGAAGCGCGAGGCGCCGGGATCGCCCTGGCGGCCCGACCGGCCGCGCAGCTGGTTGTCGATGCGGCGCGATTCGTGGCGCTCGGTGCCGACGACGAAGAGCCCGCCCGCCTCGCGCACGATCGCGCGGTCGCGCTCGACGCCGGCACGGATCTCCGCCTCGACCCGCGCGATCTCGGCGTTGCGCGCCTCCTCGTCGGGGAACTTCGCGGCGATCTCGGGGACGCTCTGCTGCACCAGCATCTCGACGTTGCCGCCGAGCTGGATGTCGGTGCCGCGGCCGGCCATGTTGGTGGCGATGGTGACGGAGCCCGGACGTCCGGCCTGGGCCACGATCTGCGCTTCCTGGTCATGGAAGCGGGCGTTCAGCACGTTGTGCGGAATGCCGGCCTTCTTCAGCGCCTCGGACAGTTCCTCGGACTTCTCGATCGACACGGTGCCGACCAGCATCGGCTGCTGGCGCGCGCGACATTCGCCGACCAGCTTGACGATGGCGCGCGTCTTGTCGGCGAGCGTGCGGTAGATCTCGTCGTCGGCGTCCTTGCGGGCGACCGGCACGTTGGTCGGGATCTCGACCACCTCGAGCTTGTAGATCTCGGAGAACTCTGCGGCCTCCGTCAGCGCCGTGCCGGTCATGCCCGAGAGCTTGGGGTACATGCGGAACAGGTTCTGGAAGGTGATGGAGGCCAGCGTCTGGTTCTCGCGCTGGATATCGACATGCTCCTTGGCCTCGAGCGCCTGGTGCAGGCCTTCCGAATAGCGGCGGCCCTGCATCATGCGGCCGGTGAACTCGTCGATGATGACGACCTGGCCGTCCTTGACGATATAGTCGACGTCACGGCTGAACAGCTTGTGGGCGCGCAGCGCCTGCGTGATGTGGTGCAGCACCGACACCATGGTCGGCGCGTAGAGGCTGATGCCCTCGGCCAGCAGCCCGTCGGTGCGCAGGATGTCCTCGATCGCCTCGATGCCGGCGTCGGTCAGGACGACGGTGCGGTTCTTCTCGTCCTTCTCGAAATGCTCGGCCTTGAGCTGCGGGATCACCGTGTCGGCGCGGCGATAGAGCTCGGAGGAATCCTCGGCGGGGCCGGAGATGATGAGCGGTGTGCGCGCCTCGTCGATCAGGATCGAATCGACCTCGTCGACGATGGCATGGTTGAAGGGCCGCTGGACCATCGCGTCCAGGCGATACTTCATGTTGTCGCGCAGGTAGTCGAAGCCGAGTTCGTTGTTGGTGCCGTAGGTGACGTCGCAGGCATAGGCCGCCTTGCGCTGCTCGTCGTCGAGTTCGTGAACGATGATGCCGACGGTGAGGCCGAGGAACTTGTAGACCCGGCCCATCCACTCGGCGTCGCGGCGGGCGAGGTAGTCGTTCACGGTGACGACATGCACGCCCTTGCCGGGCAGGGCATTCAGATAGACCGCCAGCGTGGCGACGAGGGTCTTGCCCTCGCCGGTCTTCATCTCGGCAATCTTGCCCTGGTGCAGGACCATGCCGCCCTTGAGCTGGACGTCGAAGTGGCGCTGGCCAAGGGTCCGCTTGGCCGCCTCGCGCACCGTGGCGAAGGCTTCCGGCAGCAGATCGTCGAGCGTTTCGCCCTTGGACAGGCGCTCCCGGAACTCCACGGTCTTGCCGCTGAGCTGCTCGTCGGAAAGCTTGACCATCTCCGGCTCGAGGGCGTTGATCTTCGCCACCGTCTTGTCGAAGCCCTTGACGATCCGGTCGTTGGCCGTCCCGAACAAACTCCGGGCGAGCGCGCCAAGCATGAAAACCTCGATATTCTAATGACTTAGGCGGGCACACAGGCCCGCCACCCTCGTGAGAGATAGAGAGCGGGTCGGGGAGTGTCAACGCAGCCCGCTAACGCATGCCCCCCCGCCACCGGCCGGAAAGGAAGGTCCCGCCGGCGAACGCCCCGCCATGGACGCGGTACTCACGAAAAAGTGCCGCAATTCAAGCCCATCACGCCCCTCGCCGGGGAGGCGGCGCTTGCTTGGCCCGAGCGGGGCTGTGTAAACGATTTGCGCCTTTCGTAACGAATGAATCTGCTGGAGTCCGCCATGAGCCATGACCTGCGCAACCTGCGCCTCGCCCTCCTGAGCGGCGCGGTCGCCCTCCTCGCGGGACCCGTTCTGGCCCAGACTCCGCCGCCGGCACAGGCCCCCAAGCCGCCCGCCGGCCAGCCCGCTGCCAAGCCGCCGGCCGCCGCCGCGACCCCGGCCCCGACCGCCGTCAAGGATCCGGTCGTGGCGGTCGTGAACGGCCAGCAGATCCGCCTGTCCGAACTCGAGATCGCCCAGCAGTCACTGCCGCAGCAGTATCGTTCGATGCCGCTGCAGGCGGTGTTCCCGGCGCTGCTCGAGCGCATCATCGACAGCAAGCTGGTCGTGCAGGAAGGCAAGAAGAACAAGACCAACGAGGATCCGGCGTTCAAGAAGCGCATGGCCTTCGTCGAGGAGCAGGTGCTGCAGGATTTCTGGATCCAGCGCGAGATCTCCCGTCTGGTCACCCTGGAGAAGATCCAGCAGCGCTATCAGGAGCGCCTGAAGTCGATGCCGCCCGAGGAAGAGGTGCATGCGCGCCACATCCTGGTGGCCACCGAGGACGAGGCCAAGGCGATCATCGCCGAGCTGAAGAAGGGCACGCCCTTCGACAAGCTCGCCAAGGAGAAGTCGACCGACAAGGCGTCCGGCGCCGAGGGCGGCGATCTCGGCTGGTTCAAGAAGTCCGACATGGTGAAGGAATTCGCCGATGCCGCCTTCGACCTGAAGAAGGGGCAGACGTCGGAAACGCCGACCAAGACCCAGTTCGGCTTCCACGTCATCTCGATCGACGACCGTCGCACCGCGCCGCCGCCGGCGCTGGAGGAACTGTCCGAGCAGATCCGCGAGGAACTGGCGCGCGAAGCCGTGACCACGCAGCTCGACAGGATCCGCTCGGGCTCCAAGATCGAGAAGTTCAACATGGATGGCACCAAGGCCGAGGCGGCGCCCGCCACTCCGGCCACACCGGCGGCTCCCGCCGCGACGCCAGCCAAGCCGGCTGCGCCGCCGAAGTAAAAGATCGCGCAGAATCCGCCTCAACTAAAACTCACGTTTTAGGGCGTTTCTGGTGTAGTCTCCGCCGCTGGCCGGCTGCTTTTCCGCAGCCGCGCCCGAGGGGAGAAACATGTCCGCCAACCACGCCATATCGCCGCTCGCCCCCAAGACGACGCCGACGCTGCCCCGCATCGCCGGCGTAAAGCTGGGCGTCGCGCGCTCCGGCGTGCGCTACAAGGACCGCGACGACGTCCTGCTGGCGGTGGTGCCGGCCGGGGCCACGATCGCGGGCGTCCTGACCAAGTCCAAGACCTGCTCAGCGCCGGTCGACTGGTGCCGCAAGAACCTGGCGCGCGGCAAGGTCCGCGCGATCGTCGTCAATGCCGGTAACGCCAATGCCTTCACCGGCAAGCTGGGCGACAAGGCGGTCGAGGAGACAACGCGTTCCATCGCTCAGGCGCTGGGGTGCCCGCGCAACGAGGTGTTCATGGCCTCGACCGGTGTGATCGGCCAGCCGCTCGACTGGGAGAAGATCGCCGCCGTCGTGCCGGCCCTCATCAAGTCCGGCCGGGAAGACGCCTGGTCGTCGGCCGCGGCTGCCATCATGACCACCGATACCTTCCCCAAGCTGGCGACGCGGCAGGCCAAGATCGGCGAGCGCACGGTTACGGTGAACGGCTTCCTGAAGGGCTCGGGCATGATCGCGCCCGACATGGCGACGATGCTGGGTTTCGCCTTCACCGACGCGAAGATCCCCGGACCGGTGCTGCAGAAGCTGCTCTCCGACGCCGCCGACAAATCGCTGAACTGCGTCACCGTCGACGGTGACACCTCGACCAGCGACACGCTGCTGATGGTCGCCACCGGCGCGGCGCGCCATGCGCCGATCGAGGAAGCCGACGATCCCGTGCTGGCGGATTTCAAGCGCGCTCTCGACGAGGTGCTGATCGAGCTCGCGCAGCTTCTCGCCCGCGACGGCGAGGGCGCCACCAAGTTCGTGACCATCAACGTGGGCGGCGCCTCGTCGAACGGGGCGGCCCGCAAGATCGGCCTGGCGGTCGCCAACTCGCCGCTGGTCAAGACCGCGATCGCCGGCGAGGACGCCAACTGGGGCCGAATCGTCATGGCCGTCGGCAAATCGGGCGAGCGCGCCGATCGCGACAAGCTGCGCATTTCCATCGGCGGTGTGCGCATCACCGATGCGGGTCAGGTCGTCCCGAACTATGACGAGGCGCCGGTCGCCCAGCACATCAAGGGCTCCGACGTGGTCATCGACATCGACCTCGGCATCGGCCGCGGCCGTGCCACCGTCTGGACCTGCGATCTCACGCACGGCTACATCGACATCAACGGCAGCTACCGTTCTTGATCTCGTTCGAAGACGAGTGTCCGGGCGGCCCGCCGCCGCTGGGCGAGCGGCCGCTCGTGCTGGTGGCCGCCGTTGCGCTGGTCGATGCCGACAGCCGTGTCCTGATTGCCCAGCGCCCGCCGGGCAAGTCGATGGCGGGCCTCTGGGAGTTTCCCGGCGGCAAGGTCGATGCGGGCGAGACGCCCGAGCATGCGCTGGTCCGTGAGCTGCACGAGGAACTGGGAATCGAGACGGCGACGAGCTGCCTCGCGCCCATCGCCTTCGCCAGCCACGGCTACGAGAAGTTCCATTTGCTGATGCCGGTCTTTGCCTGCCGCAAATGGAACGGCACGCCCCAGCCGCGCGAAGGCCAGACCCTGAAATGGGTCGTGCCGATGGATCTCAACAAGTATCCGATGCCGCCCGCCGACCTGCCGCTGGTCGGCCTCCTGCGCGATTTGCTCTGATCATTGGAGCGCGCCACTCCAGTGGCGCTCAGGCTTTGTCGACGGATGAGACATGAGCGCAACTGGAGTTGCGCGCTCCAATGAGGCGCTTCGCGACGGGAGTCAGTTATTTGCTGGCGTGAGCTGCGCGCCGGGGCGCCAGCCCACCAGGTCGCGGAAGATCAGCGCCTGGGCGGTGGCCGCCACCGCGGTGCCCCCGTAGGAGACCAGCAGCGCCGCCGTCCAGGTAATGATGGCCGCCGACTCGCCGGCACCCAGCATGCCGCGGGTCAGGCCGAGTACGACCAGGGTGGCCACCGTCGTGGCCATCGCACCGCTGAAGAACACCAGGAACAGCACGCCGATGATGGTCCAGGCATTGCCCCGGCTGTAGGCCCATGACTGCCGCGGCGTGAAAGGCTCGTCGATGGCGGTCGCGGCGAGCCCGAAGCTGACGCGCAGCGCCAGGATGATCGAGATGGTGAAGCCGAGCCCGATCGGCGCCGCCAGCGCCTGCTTGCGGGCAATCTCGGGATCGGCCGCAGCACCGGCCGCCAGCAATTCCGGGTCGACCGTGCCCAGCGTCAGCACGAAGGCGGCGAGCAGCACGAAGGTGATGCCGCCGATCTTGATCAGATGGACGAGGAAGGCCATCTCGCGGGGCGACCAGCCGAGGCCGGGCAGCCGGTCCACGCCGTTCGGCCCGAGCAGCACGAGGCGCTGCCACGCCACCATGAACATCACCGTCGGCACCATGTCGGCGGCCTTCTCGATCAGAACCGGCATCAGCGAGTCGCGCGTCATCAGCGATCCCAGGAGCCGGATCGCCAGCGAGGCGATCCACGGGATGGTCACGAGATGGAAGAACAGCCCGAGATTGGCGAAGACAAAGGCGAAGCTCTGCGCGACCAGGCCGCCGAACGAAAGTTTGCTTGCAGGCACGTCGTCTAGCTCCGTTCCACTTTTTCGCCGGCACTGATTTCGGCGGTACCCAGCGCCTCGGCGAGGCGATGCGCGGCGCTGCCGGGCTTGAGGGGCTTGGGCTGCGAGGCATGCGGCGCCCAGCCGTGCAGGAAGAGCACTTCGAAGCTCGCCAGGACGCGGCCGCTCGGCCGGGCGAACCGCTCGCCGTAGAGTTCGGCGGCGCGCAGCAGCACGGCGCGCCGCGTCAAACCGCGGCGGCGACCGACCACCAGGTTGCTCTCGCCCATGGCGCTCAGGTCGCGCATCAGCGCGAGCGCGCTTTCGAATTCGACCTCGATCGTCTCGCTGTCGGCCACCGGCAGGGCGAAGCCCGCGCGCTGCAGCAGGCCCGCGGCGTCGCGCAGGTCGGCGAAGGGCGAGACCCGCGGGCTCAAGCCCCCGTCGATCTCGCTCTCGGCGGCGGCAAGCGCCTGGCGAAGCTGCCACAGGGTGGCACCGCCCAGCAGGGCGCCGAGGAAAAGACCGTCGGGCTTCAGGATGCGCGCGATCTGGATCAGCGTGCCCGGCAGGTCGTTCACCCAGTGCAGGTCCATGGCGCTCAGGACCAGGTCGAAGCGGCCGGGCGCGAAAGGCAGGAACTCCTCGTCGGCGACGACGGCCGGCCCTCGCGCCCGGGCCGCGAAGCCGCGGCCGAGATCGGCCCGCACCAGATGTTCGACCATCGCCCGGTCGCCGAGCGCCTTGGCCACTTCGTCGCCGTGGCTGCCGAGGTCGAGTGCCAGGGGAAAGGTGCGGCGCACGTCGCCCAGCCGGTCGACCAGCCGCTCGGCGATCTCCCGCTTCAGGAAGTCGTGCCGCTCCCAGTCGCGGGCGGCACGCTCGCGCCGTCGACGCAGAAGGGTCCGGTCGAACACCAGCAGGGGATCGGGGCTCGTCACAGTGGGTATGTAAGGGCAAAGAGCGGCCGCCGGTAGGGGAACGCCATCCTGTGGGCGCATTTGCCCGCCCCAATCCGCACCATGTTGCCGACGGGTGTCAGCGGAGTCTTTGCCGGCATGGGCCGGGCGGTGCTCGACGCCGTGCTGCCGCCGCTTTGTCTCGGCTGCAACGAGATCGTCGGCGCTCCCGGTGCGCTGTGCACGCGCTGCTGGCAGGGCTTCTCCTTCATCTCCGCGCCCCAGTGCGCGTGTTGCGGCACGCCCTTCGCGGAGGATCTCGGGCCCGGGGCGCTCTGCGCGGGCTGCCTCGCGCGACGGCCACGCTATCACCAGGCCCGCGCCGCGCTCGTCTATGACGACGGCAGCAAGCGACTCGTCCTGCCGTTCAAGCATGGTGACCGCACCGATATCGCGCGCGCCTGCGGGGCGTGGATGGCGCGCGCGGGCGCGGACCTGCTGGCCTCGGCCGATCTCGTGGCGCCGGTACCGCTGCATTGGCGGCGGCTGTTCGTGCGCCGTTACAACCAGGCGCAATTGCTGGCGCGGATCGTCGTGCGGACGGCCGCGACCGAACGCAAACCGCGTTTGATGCCGGACCTGCTGCGCCGGCGGCGCTGGACGGGTTCGCAGGCCGGACTCAGGGCCCGGGAGCGGCGGAGCAACGTCCGGGAGGCGTTCGACATCCATCCGAAATGGCTGGCCGAGGTTTCCGGCAGGAGCGTGCTGTTGGTCGACGACGTGCTGACGACCGGCGCGACGGTCGAGGCCTGTGCGCGCGTGCTGGAACGCGCCGGGGCCCGGCGGGTTGACGTCCTGACACTGGCGCGGGTTGTCCGGCCGGCGTTATAGTCCGCAAAAGAGGTTAACCATGGCCAAGATCGAGATCTACACCTCGCCGTTCTGCGGCTACTGCTCACGGGCCAAGAGCCTGCTCGACAGCAAGGGCGCCGAATACGAAGAAGCCGACGTGATGATGGACGACAAGAAGCGCGCCGAGATGCGTTCGCGCACCAACCGCACATCGGTGCCGCAAATCTTCATCAACGGCCAGCATATCGGCGGCTCCGACGATCTCGCCGCCCTCGAACAGGCGGGCAAGCTCGACGCGCTGCTCGCGCAGCCCGGCTAGGGGATCTCCGACATGACCGCGTTCAAGGCTGGGCTGATCCAGACCAACGTCAGCAACGAGATGGCCGAGAACGTGGCCTTCCTGCGCGAGCAGGCGAAGCTCGCGCGCGATGCCGGCGCCGACTTCATCATGACGCCGGAGAACACCGGCTTGATCGGCGCCAACCGCACCGAGACGCTCGCCAAGGCGCAGACCGAGGAAGAGCATGCAATGCTCGCCGCCTGCCGCGCCAGCGCGCGCGACACGGGCGCGTGGTTCCTGCTGGGCTCGATCCACGTGCGCGTGCCCGGCGAAGAGCAGATCCGCAACCGCTCCTACCTGATCGATTCGTCGGGCGGAATCGTCGCCAGCTACGACAAGATCCACATGTTCGACGTCCAGCTCGCGGGCGGCGAGAGTTATCGCGAGTCCTCGACGTTCAAGCCGGGCGAGAAGGCGGTGCTGGCCGAGACGCCGTGGGGCGTGCTCGGCATGACGATCTGCTACGACCTGCGCTTCCCTTATCTCTATCGCGAGCTGGCACATGCCGGCGCCACGATGCTGGCGATCCCGTCCTCGTTCACCGTGCCGACCGGCCAGGCACACTGGCACACGCTGATGCGCGCCCGTGCCATCGAGACGGGGTGCTTCGTCTTCGCGCCGGCCCAGGTCGGCACGCACAAGGGTTCCAACCGCAAGACCTACGGCCATTCGATCGCCGTCGCCCCGTGGGGCGAGGTGATCGCCGATGCCGGCGGAGAGAAGGCCGGCTTCGTCATCGCAGACGTCGACATGGCCAAGATCGAGGAAGCCCGGAAGATGGTCCCGTCGCTGACGCATGACCGCAAGTACGCGGCACCGGCTCTGCACAAGGCGGCGATCGCGAAGGCGGCGGAGTAGCTCCCCGTCATTCTTGAGCCATTTGTCGTCCTGAGCGCAGCGAAGGACCTGACATGCCGATCGAAGGACTCCGTTGCGGGCGTGAGGTCCTTCGCTGCGCTCAGGACGACAAGCTAAATCGCTTCGAACTAAAACGCCTCGAACAGATGCTCGTACGTCGCGACGAGTCCTTCCTCGTCGAGATCGAGGCGCGCCGTAAAGCCGTCGGACACGCCTTTGTCGACGTAGCGCCAGGTGCGCGGACCGAGAAGCTCGTAGCGCTGGCGTGACGGCTGGCAGGTAAGGACCGAAGCCTCGACGAACAGCGCCAGCAATTCGCCGTCAGCCTCGTTCATGCGCCGGATCGCGAGCCCGTTGCAGAAGGGTGTCGCCGACAGGTCGACTTCGTGGCATCCCGCGAGATCGGGCCGGGACTTTCCATCGACCCGCCAGTCCGTCTCGCCGGTCCGTTCGATCAGCAGCGACTTTTCGATCGAGTCGGTCCGGTCGATGCGCAGCGTCCGCGTGCGCCACGTCGCGTCGAGTTCCCAGCGATAGCGAAGCCCGTAGCTCGCCTCGCCGGCATGGATGAGCGTCGAGCGGACGCTTATGCCGGAAGCGTCGCGCGACAGGGTCATCAGCTCGAGACCCGGCTCGTCGACGCGTCGCCATCTGCGAGAGATCCGATGGTTTTGCATGCGAAACTGTTGCGGCAGATCGTGTGAAAATTGCGGCATGCCGCCTCGACCGGCGTGTCGAATCGCGCCACTCTCGGCCGGCACGCCCCGGAGTATCCGATGTCCTCTCCCAGCCTGGTGATTCGCAACGGCGCCATCGTCGATGGATCGGGCGGCGATCCCTACGAGGCCGATCTCTCCATCGAGAACGGCAGGATCGCCGCGATCGGCAACAACCTGCCCAACGGACGAGAGGAGATCGACGCGCGCGGCAAGCTGGTCACGCCGGGCTTCGTCGACGTGCACACCCATTACGACGCGCAGGTGACCTGGAGCGATCGGCTGTCGCCGTCCTCGTGGAACGGGGCAACCACCGTCGTCCTCGGCAATTGCGGCGTCGGCTTCGCGCCCTGCCATGAAGATCAGCATGCGATGCTGATCAACCTGATGGAAGGCGTCGAGGATATTCCCGAGGTCGTGCTGTCGGAAGGCCTGCCGTGGAACTGGCATTCCTTTCCGGATTTCATGGATGCCATCGCCGCGCGTTCCTATGATGCCGACGTCGCGACCCAGGTGCCGCACGCCGCGCTGCGCGTTTACGTGATGGGCAAGCGCGGCGCCGACCGGGAGCCTGCGACCGAGCAGGATCGCCAGCGCATGGCCGAACTCACCGTCGAGGGCCTGCGCGCCGGCGCGCTGGGGTTCTCGACCTCGCGCACGCTCAATCACCGCTCGGCCGACGGCAAGCACATCCCGACCCTGCGCGCCGAGGAAGCGGAACTTACGGCGATCGCCCGCGCGATGCGCCAGGCCGATGCCGGCTGGCTGCAGATCGTGTCGGACTTCCAGGAAGGCGAGGTCGCGCTGTTCCGCCGTCTGGCGAAGGAGTCGGGGCGGCCGGTGACCATCACCCTGTTGCAGTCCAATGCCCGGCCCGACGGCTGGCGCGAGACGATGGCGGAGATCGACGAGGCCAATCGCGAGGGGCTGCGCATCACCGCCCAGGTGCGCTCGCGGCCAACCAGCGTGCTGCTGGGACTGGAACTCTCGCAGACGCCTTTCACGGGCCGGCCGAGCGCCGACCGCATCGCACGACTGCCATTCGCCGAGCGTCTCGCGCACTGGCGCGACCCGGCGTTCCGGGCGCGGCTGCTCGCCGAGTCGTTCGAGGGCGACCGGCGCAATCGGCTGGTCGATCGCTGGGACCGCATGTTCCCGCTCGACGATCCGCCGGACTACGAACCGACGGCCGATAAGAGCATCGCGGCCATCGCCGCGCGGCAGGGCCGTCCGCCGGCCGAGGTCGCCTACGACCTTCTGCTCCAGCACGACGGCAAGCAGATCCTCTATCTGCCGGTCACCAACTTCGTCGCCGGCAATCTCGACGTGGTGCGCGAGATGATCGACCGGCCCAACACGTTGATCGGCCTCGGCGACGGCGGCGCCCATGTCGGCATCATGTGCGATGCCACGGCGACCAGCTACACGCTGACTCACTGGACACGGGATCGCGCGCGCGGCGCCTTGCTGCCGGTGTCGTGGGCCATCAAGCGGCTGACCGCCGACAATGCGATCGAGGTCGGCCTGCGCGACCGCGGGCTGCTGAAGGCCGGGTTGAAGGCCGACATCAACGTCATCGACTACGACAACATGCGACTGCGGCGGCCCGAGGTGGTCTACGACCTGCCGGCCGGCGGCAAGCGCCTGATCCAGCGCACGGATGGCTTCGACGCGACCATCGTTTCGGGTGAGATCGTCTATCGAGGCGGCGAGGCGACCGGTGCCTTGCCCGGCCGACTGGTGCGCGGCGCCCGCGACGCCTGAGCGCGATCAGAGAAGGCGGGCGGCGATCCTCTGAACCATGGCCATTTTCGGCTGGCTGATCATCCGCGCCTCGTAGGCGGTCACCGAGAATTTCTCGCGCACCAGATCGAGCAGTTCGCCGTCCTTCAGCAGGAACTCGGGCCGGCTCGGTTTGCCGAATCGTTCGTTGCCTTCCATGAAGGTCTCGTAGAGCAGGATGCCTCCGGGCAGCAGCGCGTCGAACAACAGCGGAAAGAGCGGCCGGTGCAGGTAGTTCGTCACGACGATCGCGCCGAAGCGGCGGCCGGGCAGCGGCCAGGAAGAACCGTCCTCGAGATCGGCCTGGATCGCCTCGATCGTCGCGGACGCAGGGATCGCCGTCACGTCGCGGTCGACCGCCGTCACGCGATGGCCGCGGGCCGCGAAGAACTGGGTGTGGCGGCCCTTGCCGGCCGCGACGTCGAGCACGGCGGCGTCGGGCGGGACCAGGCCGGCCCAAACCTCGATCCAGGAGGAGGGCGTCATGTCCGGCGTACTCCCGCGCCCTTCAGGTTCAGCAGATTGCCCGACAGGATCAGCGCGGCGCCGAGGATCGTCAGCGTATCGAGCTGCTCATTGTAGAGCAGCCAGCCGGCGAGGGCGGTGAGCGGCACGCGCAGAAAATCCATCGGGACGACCACCGTGGCGTCGGCGTGCAGCATCGCGCGCGTCAGGCAGTAGTGCGAGAAGGTACCGCAGAAGGCGATGGCGATGACCCACGCCCAGACATAGGCCGAGGGCCAGCGCCAGACGTCGAGCGCCGGCACCAGGCCGATGATCGACTGGATGAGCAGCATCCAGAACAGGATCGTCACCACGCTGTCGGTGCGCGTGAGCGACTTCACCATGGTGACCGAGATCGCGAAGCCCACCGCGGCCGCCAGCGCGATGAGCTGGCCGGGCACGATTTCGTTGGTGCCGGGCCGCACGATGATGATGACGCCGACGATGCCCAGCACCACGGCGAGGTTCTTCCAGAGGCCCATGCGCTCGCCGAGGAAGGCCACGGCCAGGATCGCCGTCCAGATCGGCATGGTGAACTCGATGGAGATCACCTGGGCGAGCGGGATCAGCGTCAGTGCCTGGAACCAGGCAAACTGCGCGCCGTAGTGAGCGATGTTGCGGCCGACCTGTTGCCAGGGACGCTTGGTCCTGAGCTTGCGAAAGCCGCCCGCGTGATGGATCAGCGGATAGAGCATCGCGATGCCGATGACCGAGCGCATCTCCATGATCTGGAAGACGTCGAGTTCGCGCGTCGTCTCGCGGCCGGCGATCGCCATCACGAGCATCGCCGCCAGCCAGCCCGCCATCCAGAAGGCGGCCTTCAGGTTCGAGGGTTGAGGCGCGGTCATGGCTGAGGGGGCGAACTGTTTTTACGTGGCGGGGCGCGACAATCGGGCCTTGCGTCCGGCGCGACAAGCCACCATTTTTCGATTTGTCATGATTTTGTATCGCTTGCGCTGCGCCAAGGGCCACGAGTTCGATAGCTGGTTCAAGGACAGCAAGACCTATGAGCGCCAGGAGAAGAAGTCGCTGATCGGCTGCGCCGTCTGCGGGACGGACAAGGTCGAGCGCGCCCTGATGGCGCCCCGCATCGGCAAGAAGGGCAAGGATGCCGCGCTCCCGGCCGCCGTCGAGGCGCCAGCGGAGGCTACCGCGCCGTCAGCCGAGCAACAGCAGCAGATGGCGGCGTTGGCCAGGCACATGCCCAAGGAATTGCGCGAGGCGCTGCTCAAGGTCCGTGCCGAGGTCGAGAAGAACTGCGAGCATGTCGGCGACAAGTTCGCCGACGAGGCGCGCAAGATCCATTACGGCGAGAGCGACAAGCGCGGCATCTACGGCGAGACCACCGACGAGGAAGCCGAGGCGCTGGCCGAGGAAGGCATCGAGTTCGGCCGCCTGCCCTGGATCCCGCGCGGGAATTGAGCCGGGGCGTCCTCTATATTGGACGTCGCTTAAGGATCCTTCGCTGCGCTCAGGATGACACCACCATTTGAATACGCACCGTGTCATCCTGAGCGCAGCGAAGGATCCTTGTTCTACCCTCAACGCGTCGGGGCGCCTGGCGCCGTTCCATACAACATGTAGTTTACGTCGAGGTCGTTCCGGTTCAGCGACCATTTGCGGCTGAGCGGGGCATAGACGACGCCGACGATCTCTTGCGGCTCGATCCCGCCGGCGCGCAGGCCGCGCGCGACTTCGGACGGCTTCAGGAACTTCTTCCAGTCGTGAGTGCCGCGCGGCAGCCAGCCCAGCACATATTCGGCGCCGGCGATGGCCAGGGCCCAGGCCTTGGCGGTGCGGTTGAGCGTCGAGAGGAAGAGGAGACCGCCCGGCTTCACCATCCGGCCGCAGGACCGCAGGAACAGATCGACATCGGCCACGTGCTCGACGATCTCGAGCGCCAGCACGACGTCGAACTGCGCGCCGCTCTCGGCCAGCGCCTCGGCCGTCCCTTGGCGATAGTCGATGGTGAGGTCCTGGCGCTCGGCATGGAGGGAGGCTGTCGCGATGTTGCGGTCCGAGGCATCGACGCCGGTGACGGTGGCCCCCAACCGGCACATCGGCTCGCTGAGCAGGCCGCCGCCGCAGCCGATGTCGAGCAGGGACAGGCCCTGCAGCGGCTCGCCGTTCAGCGCGTCGCGTCCCCAATGGGCGGCGACGCGGTCGCGCACATAGCCGATCCGCACCGGGTTCAGTCGGTGCAGCGGCGCGAACTTCCCGTTGGGATCCCACCATTCGTCCGCGATACGGGAGAAGCGTTCGACTTCGGCCGGATCGACCGTGCCGGCAGTGGGGATATGCGTGGTTTCGACCATGGCTACCCTTGACCCATATGGCGCCGCCGGTGTCTATAGCCCGCTTTGCGGGCAGGGGCTGCCCTTCGAGTGGATTCATGGCGCGCATCGTTCTGAAATTTGGCGGCACATCGGTCGGCGATACGGACCGGATCAAGAACGTCGCGCGCAAGGTCAAAGCGGAAGTCGCCCGCGGCAACGAGGTCGCGGTCGTGGTGTCGGCCATGTCGGGCGCCACCAACCAACTCGTGAAGTGGGTGAACGAGATCTCCGCGCTGCACGATCCGCGCGAATACGATGTCGTCGTGGCGACGGGCGAGCAGGTCACGATCGGCCTTCTTGCCATGGCGCTGCAGCAGGAAGGCGTGAAGTCGCGTTCCTGGGTGTCGTGGCAGCTCCCGATCAAGACCGACGACGCCTACGCCAAGGCGCGCATCGTCGAGATCGACACGGTCGAGATGGCGCGCACCATGGCGGCAGGCGAAGTCCCGGTGGTGCCGGGTTTCCAGGGTATCTCGCCGGAGGGCCGGATCACGACGCTGGGCCGCGGCGGCTCGGATACCTCGGCGGTGGCGCTGGCTGCGGCGCTGAAGGCCGATCGCTGCGACATCTATACCGACGTCGACGGCGTCTACACGACCGATCCGCGCATCGTCGAGAAGGCGCAGAAGATCGACCGCGTGACCTACGAGGAAATGCTCGAAATGGCCTCGCTGGGTTCGAAGGTGCTGCAGACGCGCTCCGTCGAGCTGGCGATGAACCATCATGTGCGCGTGCAGGTGCTGTCGTCGTTCGACGAGGCGCTCGGCAGCGATTTGCCCGGAACTCTGGTTGTGGACGAGGAAGAGATCATGGCCCAGGGCCTCGAGAAGTCCGTCGTGAGCGGCATCGCCTTCGCCAAGGACGAGGCGAAGATCACCGTGGTCCAGGTGCCGGACCGTCCGGGCGTCGCCGCCGCCATCTTCGGCCCGCTGGCCGAGGCCAACATCAACGTCGACATGATCGTTCAGAACGTGTCGGTCGACGGCAGTGCCACCGACATGACCTTCACGGTCCCCAAGGCCGATCTCGCCCGCGCCGTGGAAAAGCTCGAGCGGGCGAAGGCCGAGCTGAAGTTCGCCGAGGTGAAGTCCGACCTCAACGTGTCCAAGGTCTCGGTGATCGGTGTCGGCATGCGCAGCCATGCCGGCGTGGCGCTCAAGATGTTCGAGACCCTGGCCGCGAAGGGGATCAACATCCAGGTCATCTCCACCTCGGAGATCAAGATCAGCGTGCTGGTCGCGGCCGAGTACACCGAGCTGGCGGTTCGGGCCCTTCACACAGCCTATGAACTGGACGCGGCCTGAGATTTCGCGCCTGAAGTGCAGCCTGACTCTGCGAATAAGCCGGTAGGCAGTCCGGCGCGGGTCTTGCTATAAGCGGCGCATGGACGCCGCACTCGCCCATATGCCTTGCCTGAACGCCCGACCGACCAAGTCGGCGGCCGCGGCCTGGCGAGTTTGCGCCTGCGTCATCGACCGCAGCTTCGTCGTCATCCGACTCAAGCATCCCGCGGTCTGACCATGGAGAGATCAACTCCCCTGGCCGGACCGCGAATGCTCCTCAAGCGGCTCCGGGACACGATGGCGCGTGCCGAGTCCGTCGAAGTGACGCTGGGCGAGGTCGTGCGCCTGGTCGCGAACGAGATGGTGGCGGAGGTCTGCTCGATCTACCTGCTGCGGGCCGGCGAAGTGCTGGAATTGTTCGCCACTCAGGGCCTCAACCCTTCGGCCGTCCATAGTACGCGGTTGAGGGTGGGCGAAGGTCTGGTCGGCGACATCGCTGCCCACGGTCGCCCGCTGGCGCTCGACGATGCGCAGCACCATCCGCAGTTCGCCTACCGCCCCGAGACCGGCGAGGAAATCTACCATTCGCTTGCCGGCGTGCCGATCGTGCGTGCGGGCAGGGTGCTCGGCGTGCTGGTCGTGCAGAACCGCACGCGGCGCCAGTACGACGAGGAAGAAGTCGAGACGCTGCAGACCATCGCCATGGTGCTGGCGGAGCTGGTCTCGGCCAGCCACGTCGTCAGCCCCAACGAGGTTCAGCAGGTCGACGGTATCGGGTTGCTCCCGCTGCGCGTCGATGGCGTGCAGCTCACGCCCGGCGTCGCGATCGGCCATGCGGTGCTGCACGAGCCGCGGATCGTCATCCAGCGCGTCGTCGCCGAGGATGTCGAGCAGGAGAAGGTCCGCTTCCTGGAGGCCCTGCGCGGGGTTCGCGAGGATGTCGACCGCATGCTCGAGGCGCACGACATGCAGTCGGGCGAGCAGCGCGAAATCCTCGAGACCTTCCGGATGTTCGTCGACGACCGCGGCTGGGCCGAGCGGGTGCGCGAGGCGATCGACTCAGGCCTCACCGCCGAGGCCGGCGTCCAGCGCGCCTTCGACGACGTGCGGACGCGTCTCGGCCAATCGACCGACCCTTACATCCGCGAACGGCTGAGCGACCTGCAGGATCTCTGCAATCGCCTCCTGCTGCGTCTTACCGGCCGCGTGGCCGTCGATCCCGCCTCGTTGCCCGAAGACATGATCGTGATCGCCCGCGACATGGGGCCGGCCGAACTGCTCGACTACGACCGCAACCGGCTGCGCGGCCTCGTGCTGGAAGAGGGTTCGGCGCTGAGCCACGTCGCCATCGTGGCGCGTGCACTCGACATCCCGGTCGTCGGCCGAGCACCCAATGTACTGGCGCGTGTTGAGGCGGGAGACCCGATCGTGGTCGACGGCGACAATGCGCAGGTCCTGGTCCGGCCGGCCGAGGACATCCTCCAGACCGTCCATCTCGCGCTCGATGCACGCGCCGAGCGCCGCCGCAGGTACGCGGCGCTGCGCGACCTGCCATCGACGACGCGCAACCAGGCGCGTGTCTCGCTCAACATGAACGCCGGCCTGCTGATCGACATGCAGCATCTCGACGATACCGGCGCCGATGGTGTCGGCCTCTACCGCACCGAGATTCCGTTCATGGTGCGTTCGGAGTTTCCCGACGTCGATGCACAGGCCTGGCTCTATGGTCGCGTGCTCGATCTCGCCGATGGCCGGCCGGTGACTTTCCGCACTCTCGATGTGGGAGGCGACAAGGTTCTTCCCTATATCGACTCGTTCGGGGACGAAAATCCTGCGATGGGCTGGCGCGCCATTCGTATCGGCCTCGACCGGCCGGCGATGCTGCGCCGTCAGCTTCGCGCCATGATCCTCGCGGCGAACGGACGGCCCTTGTCGGTCATGTTTCCGATGATCGCCGAGGTCACGGAATTGCTACGCTCGCGCCATCTGCTCGATCTCGAGCTGGAGCGTGCGAAGCGTCGGGGCCAGCCGGTACCCGAGCGCGTGCGGGTTGGCGTCATGTTCGAGGTGCCGGCGCTGGCCTGGCAACTCGACAGTCTCCTGCCACACGTCGATTTCATATCGGTGGGCACCAACGACCTCATGCAGTTCCTGTATGCCGCCGATCGCGGCAACAGCCGACTCGCCGGGCGCTACGACAGCTTGTCCCCAGCCTTGCTGAGACTGCTACATTTTGTAGTGAATAAGGTGCGCCCTGCGGGTGTCGACATTTCCGTCTGCGGCGAGATGGCCGGCCGTCCCGTCGAAGCGCTCGCGTTGCTCGCGATAGGCGTACGTTCGTTGTCGATGTCGCCCGGTGCGATCGGCCCCGTTAAAGCGATGATCCGTTCGCTCGATCTCGACGAGGCCGTTGGTTTCATGAGCTCTGCGCTTACTCAACCCGATCGTCCGTTGCGTGAGACGTTGCGTCTCTTCGCCGCCGATCACGCGATCGAAATTTAGCGACTCGAAGTCGAATCGCTTTTGCCCTGCCATGGGGCCTCTGCTAAGAGTCGCGACGAGGGGACAAGCAGGGAATATCAATGCCGGATCAGGTTGACTGGCGGGCGATGGAACGCGAGGCCGGACCAGGCCAGGCGGTCGGTCGACTCCTACGCGATCAACGCGAGGCGCGCGGTCTGGACCTGACTCAAGTCGAGAAGAGCATCCGGATCCGGCGCGCCCATCTCGAAGCAATCGAGGACGGCCGCTACGACAAGCTTCCCGGCGCCGCCTATATCCCCGCGTTTCTTCGTGCCTATGCCGCCCATGTCGGTCTCGACCCCGAAAAGGTCATGACCGCCTATCATCTGTCGGGCGCCGTTCCCATCAAGCGTCCCGTGACGCTGCCCGCCGATTTTCCGGTCATGGAAAGGCGCGCGCCGATCGGCCTCGCCGTCCTGACAGTGCTGCTCGTCGTCGCCGCCGGTTATGGCGTGTGGCACTACATGCCGCGCGACCAGGCCGTCGTGGCCGAGAAGGTTCCGCCGGTGCCGGACCGCCTGCTTTCGGAACGACCCAGTGCGCCGGCTGTGACGGCCGCGCCGACAACGCCCAATCCGTTCGTTCCCCGGTTGCCCCCCACGCCGGGCCAGGAGACCCGTACCATCAACGGCTCGCTGCCGGCCCAGGTCTGGCCGGCGCAGCGTGTCGACAGCGGGGCGCCGGCTGCGCCGCTGGCGCCGCCGCCCGTCGTCGTGGCCGTTCCGTCGCCGCCGCCGCCGGTCGTGATGAACGTGCCGGCGATCGGCCAGGCGCAAGCCGCCCAGCCGCCGGCGCTGATCGAGCCGCCGCGCATCGACCAGCCGAAGCCGGTCGAGGAAGCCACGGCCCGCCAGCCCGATCCGGCCACGCAGCCCTCGCTGCCGGTCCGGGTCAACACGCCGATCAGCGTGAGGACCAACAGCTGGGTCGAGCTTCGGGCTCCCAACGGCGACGTGCTGACGCAGACCTATGTCCGCGCCGGCGAAAGCTACGTCGTCCCGGCCGGTATCGCCTACCGCATCACCGAGGCGCGCTGACGCCGGCTCTCTGGCGGAGGCGAGGCCTCGCCGCTACATTGTTCCCATGAGCATCAGACCGTACCGCGACATCCAGCGCCGCAAGTCGCGGCGCGTGATGGTCGGGTCCGTCCCGGTGGGCGGCGATTCGCCGATCACCGTGCAGACCATGACCAACACGCTGACCGCGGACGCCGACGCGACCATCGCGCAGATCCGTCGCTGCGAGGAGGCGGGTGTGGATATCATCCGCGTGTCCTGCCCCGACGAGGAGTCGACGGCGGCGCTGCCGAAGATCGTGCGGGCCTCCAAGGTCCCGATCGTGGCCGACATCCACTTTCACTATAAGCGCGCCATCGAGGCCGCCCAGGCAGGCGCCGCCTGCCTGCGCATCAATCCGGGCAATATCGGCAGTGCCGAGCGTGTGCGCGAAGTGGTCAAGGCCGCCAAGGACCACGGCTGTTCCATGCGCATCGGCGTCAATGCCGGCTCGCTGGAGAAGGATCTGCTCGAAAAGTATGGCGAGCCCTGCCCCGAGGCGATGGTCGAGAGCGCGCTCGATCATGCGCGCATCCTGCAGGATCACGATTTCCACGAATTCAAGATCAGCGTGAAGGCGTCCGACGTCTTCCTGGCGGTTGCGGCCTACCAGCAGCTCGCCGACGCCTGCGATTACCCGCTGCATGTCGGCGTCACCGAGGCGGGTGGCATCCGCACCGGCACGGTGAAATCGTCGATCGGCATGGGCTCGCTGCTGTGGGCGGGCATCGGCGACACGATCCGCGTCTCGCTCTCGGCCGAGCCCGAGGAAGAGGTGCGTGTCGGCTTCGAGATGCTGAAGGCGCTGAACCTGCGCCATCGCGGCGTGAACATTATCTCCTGCCCGTCCTGCGCGCGTCAGCAGTACGACGTCATCCGCACGGTCGAGGCGCTGGAGAGGCGCGTCGCCCACATCACCACCCCGATGACGGTGTCGGTGATCGGCTGCGTGGTGAACGGGCCGGGCGAGGCCCGCGAAACCGATATCGGCTTCACCGGCGGCGGCTCCAACACCCATCAGGTCTATATCGCGGGCGTCCCCCACCATCGGCTGAAGGACGCCAACGTCGTCGATCACCTGGTCGGGCTGATCGAGAAGAAGGCGGCCGAGATCGAGGCTGCGAAGGCGGAAGAAGCCGAGCGACATCGCGCCGCCGCGGAGTAGCGGTCCCAGGCTTTCCTTTCCCGACGTTTTTTCAAGGCGATATCCCGTGAGCAAGATGCAACCCGTGCGTGGCACGCACGATCTCCTCCCCGACGACTACCGGCGCTTCGCGCATGTCGTCGACACCGCGCGCGACGTGGCGCGCCTCTACGGCTATCGCGAGATGGCGACGCCGATCTTCGAATTCACCGAGCTGTTCGCGCGCGGCATCGGCGAGACGACCGACGTCGTGTCGAAGGAGATGTACACGTTCAAGGATCGCGGCGACGAATCGCTGACCTTGCGGCCCGAATATACCGCTGGCATCTGCCGCGCCTTCGTCTCCAACGGCGAGCTTGCCCAGCAGCTTCCGTTGAAGGTTTTCGCGGCCGGACCGATGTTCCGGTACGAGCGGCCGCAGAAGGGTCGCCAGCGCCAGTTCCACCAGATCGACCTCGAGGTGCTGGGCGCGCCGGAGCCGGGCGCCGACATCGAGGTGATCTCGGTCGCGGCCGACATCCTCGATCGCCTCACGATCCTCGACCGCTGCGTGCTCAAGATCAATTCGCTGGGAGACCCGGAGAGCCGCACCGGCTACCGTAAGGTGCTGATGGACTACTATTCGGCCCACACGGCCAACCTGTCGGAGGATTCGCGCAATCGCCTGGCGCGCAATCCGTTGCGCATCCTCGACAGCAAGGACGAGGGCGACAAGGCGATCAACGCCAATGCGCCGAGCTTCTCCGATCATCTGAACGAGGCCAGCCGCGACTTCTTCAAGTCGGTGCAGGACGGGCTCACGGCTGCCGGTATCGCCTTCGAGGTCGATCCAGCTCTCGTGCGCGGCCTCGACTACTACACGCACACCGCCTTCGAGTTCGTGACGACCCACATCGGCGCACAAGGCACCGTGCTGGGCGGCGGCCGCTATGACGGGTTGATCGCCGAGCTGGGCGGGCCGCCGACGGCCGGCATCGGCTGGGCGGGCGGCATCGAGCGGCTCATGATGCTGGCCGACGAGCCGAAGCCCCTGCCGCGGCCCGTCGTCATTGCGCCGCTGGGCGCGGCCGCCGAGGCCAGGGCCCTGGGCATCGCGCGGACCTTGCGCAAGCAGGGCATCGCCGTCGAGCAGGAGTATCGCGGCAACATGAAGCGGCGCATGCAGCGCGCCAACAAGCTCAATGCCCGCGCGGCGCTCATCATCGGTGACGACGAGCTGGCCAAGGGCGTGGCCCAACTGAAGGATCTCGACAGCGGCGCCCAGCGCGAAGTGCCGCTCGACGGTCTCGCTGAAGCCCTGAAGGTCTGACATGTCGCTGTTGTTGAAACTGAACCAGGTCGTGACGCGCCACGCCGAGCTGCAGGCGGCGCTGTCTGCCGGCACGCTCGACTCGCAGAAGTTCGTCGCGGCGTCGAAGGAGTATGCCGATCTCGGCCCATTGGTCGAGGCGGTGAACGAATGGCACAAGGCCGAGCGCGAGTTGAAGGATGCGGAGGCGATGGCCGCCGATCCCGACATGAAGGCGATGGCGGAGGAAGAGGCCGCCGAGCTGAAGAAGCGCCTGCCGGAGCTGGAGCGCACCGTGAAGCGCATGCTGCTTCCGAAGGACGCCGCCGACGAGAAGAACGCCATCCTCGAAATCCGCGCCGGCACCGGCGGCGACGAGGCAGCACTGTTCGCGGCCGACCTGTTCCGCATGTACCAGCGCTACGCGGCGGAGAAGGGCTGGAAGTTCGAGGTCATGGAACTGTCGGACACCGGCATCGGCGGCTATCGCGAGGCGATCGCCACGGTGACCGGCCGCAGCGTGTTCGCCCGTCTCAAGTTCGAATCCGGCGTCCATCGCGTGCAGCGCGTGCCGGCCACCGAGGCGCAGGGCCGTATCCATACTTCCGCGGCGACGGTGGCGGTGCTCCCGGAAGCCGAGGAGGTCGACATCAAGATCGACGAGAAGGACCTGCGCATCGACGTGTTCCGCGCGTCGGGGCCGGGCGGGCAGTCGGTCAACACGACCGACTCGGCAGTGCGCATCACCCATATCCCGACCGGCGTCGTCGTCAGCCAGCAGGACGAGAAGAGCCAGCACAAAAACCGCGCCAAGGCGATGAAGATCCTGCGTGCCCGCCTTTACGACGCCGAGCGCCAGCGCCTCGACGACCTGCGCTCCGCCGATCGCAAGGGCCAGGTCGGTTCGGGCGACCGCAGCGAGCGCATCCGCACCTACAACTTCCCGCAGAGCCGGGTTACCGATCACCGCATCAACCTCACGCTCTACAACCTCGCCGAGGTGCTGGACGGGCGCGGGCTCGATGCGATCGTCGATGCGCTGACCGCCGACGACGAGGCCTCGCGGCTGGCGGAGCTTGCGGCCTAGTCGGTGACGGCGGGCGCCTCCTACGACGCGCTGCTGCGCGACACGGCCGTCGCATTGACCGCGGCCGGCATCGACAATGCCCGCTTTGAGGCCCGGCTGCTGCTCGGCCGCGCCGCCGGGATGACGGTGGAGCAGTTGATCGCGCGAGGGCCTGATCCGGCACCCGTCGCGGTCGAAATGGCGCTGCGCGAGCTCACGGCGCGGCGCGTGCGCCGCGAGCCGATGGCCTACATCCTGGGCGAGCGCGAGTTCTGGGGGCTCCCCTTCAAGGTCTCTGCGGCGGTCCTCGTGCCACGGCCCGACAGCGAGACGCTGATCGAGACCGTGCTCGGCCTGTTTCCCGACCGCGGCCGGCCGCTGCGCATCGCCGATCTGGGGCTGGGATCGGGTTGCCTTCTCCTCACCCTGCTTGGGGAGTACCCGCGGGCGGTCGGCGTCGGGATCGATGCCTCGCCGGAGGCGCTCGAAATAGCCAGGGTCAATGCCGGGGCCTTGGGCGTCGCCTCCCGGGCGCGTCTCGAGGCGGGCGACTGGCGCGAGGCCGGCTGGGCGGGACGACTGGGCGGTCCGTTCGATCTGCTGGTGTCCAATCCCCCCTACATCGAAAGCGCCACCGTCGACGGCCTGATGCCCGAAGTGGCGCGCTACGAGCCCCGGCTGGCGCTCGACGGAGGGGACGACGGGCTTGCGGCGTATCGCATCATCGCCCGCGAGGCGCCCGGGCTGGTCGTTCCGGGCGGCTGGGCGGTCGTCGAGGGTGGCGAGGGGCAAGCGGGTGATATCGCAGCCCTTTTTGCCGCCGCGGGCTTCACGCCCGGGCCGCCCCGACAGGATCTGGGCGGGGTCGACCGGGTGGTGCCGGCCCAGCATTAAGAGGTTGGCAATCCGGGGGAATGAGACTAGGTTCCCCTTACCCCTTGGGGGGCCTGGTCCGACCGGTTAGTGGCGGCGGACACCAAACCCCCTGAAATCAGCCGTGACGGCGCCCGCGAAGGGCAGGGGGGTTCCAACAACAACATCCGTCCGGCGTGTAACTGGCCCAGGTTAATGAGACCAAACAATCGTCAGCGGTCGCGCGGCGGTCGCAATGGTGGCGGCGGCGGCGGTGGTAACAACCACCATCACAAGCCCCAGCATCACAATCCGAACCGCCCGCCCAATCGAAACCAGATTTTCGATAGCAGCGGCCCCGACGTCCGGGTCCGCGGTAACGCCAACCAGGTCTTCGACAAGTACCAGTCGCTCGCCCGCGAGGCGGCCTCTTCCGGCGACCGCATCCTGGCCGAAGCCTATTACCAGTACGCCGACCATTATTTCCGCGTGATCCAGTCCATGGGCGGCTTCGTGTCGCGCAATCAGGGTTGGGAAGGCGGCGAGGACGGCCAGCAGTCAGGGCAACCCGGCCCGCAAGGGCAGCAGCCCGGCCAGCCGCAGCAGGGCCAGTCCGGCGGCCCGCAGTCGAACGGCGGGGATAACCAGTCCGGCGATCGCGGCGAGCAGGGTCCGTCCGAGCATCGCGGCTCCGAACACCGGCAGGGCGAGCGTCAGGGCGAGCATCGCCAGGGGGAGCATCGCCAGGGCAATCAACGCCAGAATGATCGCCGCCAGAACGACTATCGCCAGAACGATCGCGACGGTGATCGCGACGATCACGGCGAGGCCGAACCCGGCCTCAACGGCGTGGCGTTCCTGCAGAACGGTCGCAATGCGACCGGCGGCAATGACCCGGCGATCGAGGAGCAGCCCGAGGTTCCGGAATTCGTTCCCGCGACCGGCGGCCGGCGCGGCTGATCGTACCCGCAAGAAGTCCGAGACAACGCCCGCCGGCAGCCGCCAGCGGGCGTTTTTCTTGGCCTTACAGGTGGATCAGGGTCGGTGCGACGAAGGCCAGCACCGTGAAGCCCAGGCCGAGCACACCCAGGCCGGCGGACAGGAAGGTCAGCCAGGCGACCGCGGTGAGGGCGGCGGCGCCGGCCAGAACGATGGCGAGCTGGAAGCAGGCCGAGCCGTATTCGAACATGTGATAGGCGGCCATCGACCGGTCGCGATGCGCTTCCTTGACCTTGGCGCGCGCCGCCAGCTCCTTGCGACCCTCGTTGGTCTCGGGCTCGGTGTCGTAGCGCTGCGCCGTCTGGCGCCACCGCTCGGCCTGAGCCTTGAGTGCCGGCGGCACGGTCCCGGGACTGTCCTTGAAGGTGGCTTCGACCTCTTCGGCGGCAGTCCTCAGCGTGGTCTGCCGGATGGTCTTGCCCTGGAAGAAGGACCACAGGTTGGACGCGTCGATGTGGCTGGAAAGCGCGTTCGTCTGGGAACTCTTGCCGCCCATTTCCGAAACCGCCAGCAGGGCGGCGAGGATCGCCACCAGCAGCGCGATCTTCTTGTTCGAGCTGTCGACGTGGCCGTGTCCGCCAGACATTCCAGTGCCTCCAAATCTTGGTCGCCGGCGTTCTTAGCCCACGTTTCCAGGAGGCGAAAGCCGCACTGAGCTTGAGGTCTTGTACGCTGCAAATCCGATCCCATATCGCCTTCAGGACGCCTCCCAGGAGGGTCCGCTCTTCCGCCCGCCGCTCGACGGGGGCGTAAAGGAAAGGGTTGAGTATGAATCAGGAAAAATACACCGAACGCATGCGGGGCTTCCTGCAGAGCGCCCAGATGATGGCGCTTCGCGAGGGCCACCAGCGGCTCATTCCAGACCACGTTCTTAAGGTACTGCTCGACGATCCGGAGGGCCTCGCGGCCAACCTCATCGCCGCCGCGGGGGGCGATTCACGCGCGGTCTATCGCGCCGTCGAAGCCAATCTCGCCAAGCAGCCCAAGGTCGAGGGCCAGGGCTCCGGCCAGATCTACTTGGCGCCCGAGACCGCGCGCCTGTTCGACCAGGCCGAGACCATCTCCGAGAAGGCCGGCGATTCGTTCGTCACGGTCGAGCGCATGCTGGTCGCGCTGGTGCTTGCCAAGGGCACCGAGGCGGCCGACGCGCTCGCCAAGGGTGGCGTGAAGCCCCAGGCGCTCGAGAAGGCGGTGCAGGAGCTGCGCAAGGGCCGGACTGCCGACTCGGCGTCGGCCGAAGACAGCTACGACGCGCTGAAGAAGTATGCGCGCGACCTCACTCAGGCGGCGCGGGACGGCAAGCTGGACCCGGTGATCGGCCGCGACGAGGAAATCCGCCGCACCATCCAGGTGCTGAGCCGCCGCACCAAGAACAATCCGGTGCTGATCGGTGAGCCGGGCGTCGGCAAGACCGCCATCGCCGAGGGCCTCGCGCTGCGAATCGTCAACGACGACGTACCGGAATCGCTCAAGAACAAGAAGCTGATGTCGCTCGACCTCGGCTCGATGGTCGCGGGCGCCAAGTTCCGCGGCGAGTTCGAGGAGCGCCTCAAGGGCGTGCTGTCGGAAATCTCGTCGGCCGAGGGCGAGATCATCGTCTTCATTGACGAGCTGCACACGCTGATCGGCGCCGGCAAGGCCGATGGCGCGATGGACGCCTCCAACATGCTGAAGCCCGCGCTGGCGCGCGGCGAGCTGCATTGCGTGGGCGCCACGACGCTCGACGAGTACCGCAAGCACATCGAGAAGGATGCCGCGCTGGCGCGGCGCTTCCAGCCGGTCTTCGTGGCCGAGCCGACGGTCGAGGACACGATCTCGATCCTGCGCGGTCTCAAGGAGAAGTACGAGCTGCATCACGGCGTCCGGATCGCGGACTCCTCGATCGTGGCCGCCGCGACCCTGTCCAATCGTTACATCGCCGACCGGTTCCTGCCGGACAAGGCGATCGACCTGATGGACGAGGCGGCGAGCCGCATCCGCATGCAGGTCGACAGCAAGCCCGAGGCACTGGACGAACTCGACCGGCGCATCATGCAGCTCAAGATCGAGAAGGAAGCGCTCAAGAAGGAGAGCGACCAGGCGTCGCGCGACCGCCTCGAGCGTCTCGAGAAGGAGCTCGCGGAACTCGAGCAGAAGTCGGCCGCGCTGACGGCGCAGTGGACCTCGGCCAAGGACAAGCTCGCCGATTCGCAAAAGGTGAAGGAGCAGCTCGACAAGGCGCGCTCCGAGCTCGACATCGCGCAGCGGCGGGGTGAACTCGGCAAGGCCGGCGAGCTGGCCTACGGCGTGATCCCCGACCTCGAGAAGAAGCTCAAGGAAGCCGAGACCCACGAGGTCGCGGGTGGCAAGGGCGTGAAGGAAGAGGTCATGCCCGAGGACATTGCGGCCGTCGTGTCGCGGTGGACCGGCGTGCCCGTCGACAAGATGCTGGAAGGCGAGCGCTCCAAGCTCCTGCGCATGGAAGAGGAGATCCATAAGCGGGTGATCGGCCAGGACGAGGCCGTCGTCGCGGTGGCGAATGCGGTGCGTCGCGCCCGGGCGGGGCTGCAGGACCCGAACCGTCCGATCGGTTCGTTCCTGTTCCTCGGCCCCACGGGTGTCGGCAAGACCGAGCTCACCAAGGCGATCGCGGCGTTCCTGTTCGACGACGACACCGCGATGGTGCGCATCGACATGAGCGAGTTCATGGAGAAGCATTCCGTGAGCCGCCTGATCGGCGCGCCGCCGGGCTATGTCGGCTACGACGAGGGCGGCGTGCTCACCGAGGCGGTGCGGCGCCGGCCGTACCAGGTGATCCTGTTCGACGAGGTCGAGAAGGCGCATCCGGACGTGTTCAACGTGCTGCTGCAGGTGCTGGACGACGGTCGCCTGACCGACGGGCAGGGCCGCACGGTCGACTTCAAGAACACGCTGATCATCCTGACGTCCAACCTGGGCAGCTCGCATCTGGCGGCCCTGAAGGACGGCGAGCCCACCGAAACGGTACGCGAGCAGGTCATGGAGGAGGTGCGGCGGGCTTTCAGACCCGAGTTCCTGAACCGTCTCGACGAGATCCTGCTGTTCAACCGGTTGAGCCGGGCACACATGACGGACATCGTCGAGGTGCAGATGCAGAAGCTGTTGAAGCTGCTGGCCGATCGCAAGATCGAGCTCAAGTTCGACGGCAAGGCCCTGCAGTGGCTCGCCAACAGGGGCTACGACCCGGTCTACGGGGCGCGGCCGCTGAAGCGGGTGATCCAGCGCAGCCTGCAGAATCCGCTGGCGACGCAGCTTCTCGAGGGCAGGATCAGCGACGGCGATACCGTCGAGGTCGGCGTCGAGAACGGAGAACTGACGGTCGGCGGCGAGCGCGTGATGAGCGACGCCGCCGACTGAAGACTAATCGCCTTTGGCGACCTGAGACGGCGCGGGTTCCTTTGGAGCCTGCGCCGTTTTCTTTGGTGCGGGCTTGGTTTCCGTGGGCTTTTCGATCTCACCGGCGACCGGCGCGCTCTTGAGCTGGGCGAGATATTGCTTCGCCAGCGCCTGGAAACGTGCGGCGTCCTTGCCGCCCACGGTGCCGCGCATGGCGAACTTCTGGGTGATCGGATTGACGTGCTTGCCGCCCTTCAGGAACTCGTAGTGCAGGTGCGGCCCGGTCGACATGCCGGTCGATCCGACGAAGCCGATCACCTGTCCCTGGCGCACCGAAACGCCCGGCTTGATGCCCGGGCCGATGCGCGACATGTGGGCATAGGCCGTCGCGACGTCGTGCGTATGCTGCAACTTGACGTAGAGTCCATAGCCGCCGTTGGGGCCCGCGGAGACGACTTTGCCCGTGCCGGCGGCCAGGATCGGCGTGCCCG